>Ga0194047_10000823_pt1 | contig 19742 bp, 17 predicted proteins | sample JunL225m_MetaG_2_FD_160070 | JGI IMG/M metagenome (GOLD analysis project Ga0194047, IMG submission 160070) | Anoxic zone freshwater microbial communities from boreal shield lake in IISD Experimental Lakes Area, Ontario, Canada - Jun2016-L221-5m | ecosystem: Environmental > Aquatic > Freshwater... | reverse complement strand
CAGCGGTGAGCAGCACATGATGTTTCTTGTAGGGCATCGGTTCCTCCCTTCAACCAATCACGGTCGTCTGGGAAGTGTAGCCGATGAGCGCGTATCCATCAAATGAAGATGGACAGAGTACTAGTACTCTGTCCATCTTTATGTGATGGATAATAAAGAGGTTTTTTGCGGAGAGGGACAAGCCCTCTCCGCGCCTCTCCCAGCCCGGCAGGGGGTTTTGCGGAGAGGGCTTGTCCCTCTCCGCGTCTCCCCCAGCCCGACATAGAAGCTCGAATGGAGTACTATTCACTGGCCGGAAAATAGGGCACGTGGATCTTCTCGGCGGCACGCTGGCGGGCCCGCTCGCCGCGCCGGTCGTAGCGCGCCGTCGTCTCGACGCTGGCGTGACCGGCGAGCTGTTTAGCCGTGGCGATGTCGGTGTCGGCGTCGAGCAACTGCGAAATATAGGTGCGCCGAAAATCGTGGGGCGAGATACCGCTGACCCCGGCCAGGGCCGCGCGGCGCAGCAGGATGTGCAGCACCGCCTGGTCGCTGATCCGCCCGCCGTGCTGACTCGGTCGCCGGTCCCGCGAGGTGAAAAGCGGGTCATCCTTGCCAGCCTCTGCGCGCAGGGAAAGCCATGCGGCCAAGGCCAGGCGCGTGCCAGTCGGCATGGGCACACGCCTGGCCTTACGACCCTTGCCCAGCTGCACCAGCAGACCGCCCTCGGCCACATCGCCCATATTGAGGGCCACCGCCTCGGCGCGGCGTAGGCCGCAGCCCAGAAGCACGGCGAGCAGGGCGGCGTCGCGGGCACCCATGGACGTACCGTCGGCGCAGGCGCGCATGAGGGCAGCCTGCTCGCCGAGTGCGAGCATGCGCCCGCGCGGCGGGCCGGAGCCCTTGACCGCCTTGAGGTCGCCAGCTGATGCGGCCGCATCGGCGCCCATTAGCCCGAGGCGGCGACACTCGGTGAGCACGCCGCGTAGTGCGGAGAGGTGCTTGTTGACGGTTGCCGGGGCCAGTTGGGCGATCAGCTGGGCGCGTAGGGCGGCGGTGTGGGCGTAGGTCAGGCGCGGCCAGGGGATGCGGAGGGCGGCGACGTCGGGCTGGCCGGTGAGCAAGCGGGCCATGGTAGACAGGCAGGCGCGCATGGTGCGCCTGCTGTGCGGGCTAGGTAGGCTGGCCAGGTAGACTGCCGCCGGGTTGCGGGCAAGATCGCCCGCCTCCACTAGGGCCAGGTCGCCAGTGCCGGCATCGACCGGTACGATCTCGCTCATCGCATATCTCATTTAGTTAATAGCGTGTGAGAACGGTCATTCTCGTAAGCATTATAGCATACGAGATTCTGCCCTGTCCGTGCCATAGAGTCACGCAGCAGTGCTTCTTCGCCCACCGCCGCGTGCCATAGAGTCACGATTGACAAATTAGTACGTTCGCGCTACGATTCATGCGTGACTCTACGGCACATGCAAAAGGGCCAGCGATGAATCTGCTCCCACCAGAAAAATACCACGAGATCGAGTTCGAGGGGGATGCGCTGCTCTCGGTATACCGGCCCGGCGAGGGCATGGCGGTGCCGGTGCGCACGATCTGCGCAGTGCTGGGGCTCGACCTGAGGAGCCAGAGCGAGCGTATCCGCCGACACGAGGTACTACGGCAAGGGTTGCGCAAGGATCGGGTGCCCATCGATGGACAGGCGCGCGAGATCGCAGTGCTGCTCCACAAGTACATCCCCTTCTGGCTGGCGACCATCTCGCCGCACCAGGTGAGCGCGGAGTCACGCCTGAAGCTCGTGCGTTACCAGACCGAGCTGGTCGATGTGCTAGCCCAGATCTACCTGCGCAGCTCTGACGCAACCGTGACGCCGGCGCAGCAGCGGATCGACGAGGCCCTCGCCGACCTCCGCCGCCTGGTAGAGGCCCAGATCAACCATGAGCAGCGGCTGAGCATCATCGAGGAGATTGTAGGCGACATCCAGCAGCGCACCCCGGTTAGCGCGGCGCAAGCCGAGCACATCCAGCGGTCGATCAAGCGGATCGCAAAGCGCTATGAGCTGCGGGAGGGCCGCGACATCTTCGGCAAGCTCTTCGCCCAGTTCTGCATTGACCTGGGCACGCCGCGCTACGATGCCCTGCCCGAGTCGCGGTATGCGCAGGCGCAGGCGTGGCTGGGCCAAATGGCCCAAACCTACCTACCCGATGACCCAGACCCGCTGCCACCGCTACAGGAGGGCTTGCTATGACCGATCCCGCTCTGGTTGACGCCCACGTAGGCGCGGCCCTGCGCGCGGCACGGCTGTCGCGGGGGCTGCGGCAGGACGACCTGGCCGAGCAGATGGGTGTTGACCGCTCGACGATCGCCCGCTATGAGCGCGGCACGAGAAGCATGTCGGTCAGCACGCTGCTGCAGGCTGCCCACCTGCTCGACCGCCCGGCGACGATCTTTCTGCCCGGCATCTACGCTAGCGCGGATCTGCAGTCCATCCTGGCATTGCTGGAACGACGCCCCGACATCTTACCGCGTCTGCTCGATCTCCTGCTAGCCAACCTGCGTGATGACGCCGCAGGCAGCGACTCGGTTGGCGCTACTCCTGATCGGCGCGCCCTGGGGCGATCTGCTGGATAACCTCCTGGAGCCGACGCGCCGTTGACTCCAGATGGGCGCGCAGTAGGGCGGCATCTGCATCGCTCAGCTCGCTCAAACGTGCGCGGGTGCGAGTCACCTGATTATCAAGCCGATCCAGCTGCCCCTGGAGCGCCTTGACCCATTGCGGGGTTAGGCGCGGCGGCAGTGTGCTCGCGGAGCGCTTCGCCCGCGCCACCACACGTGCGATCGTTGGCCCATCGAGGAGCGGCCGTGTCCCCTCGGCGGTGCCCTCCGCAGGCCTCACGAGCCGGTCAAGCTGGGAGATCACCGCATCCACGTGGGCGGGCTGAAGCTCACCGGCGCGCGCAGCGGCGTGCAGCGGGCGCAACTGCGTCTCGCGTAGCCTGAGGCGCGCGATCTGAATCTGCTGCGCGGCGGTAAATGTCGCCAGCCGTAGCAGCTCTTGCCGCCTACCCCGACTCATCTGAAACCGCTCCTCGACGGCATCCCACGGCGCATCGCCGAGCGCCAGCTTCATCTGCTGGAGTGCCCACACGCGCTCCATATCGCTGAAATCTGCCCGGTCCTCGTTCTCGGCGTACTGAATGCGGACGCGATCCGACGGGCTTGGTGGATCGACGATGACTGCGTCAATCTCCGTCATGCCGATGAGCTGGGCGGCGGTCCAGCGCCGATGTCCGACGAGGATAAGGTAGCACGCGGTTGGCGCGGCATCGCTCGCCCCTGGGTAAACGACGATGGGCTGGATCTGGCGAGCTTGGATCGAGCGCCCGAGGTCGAGCAGGGCGGCCACGAGATCGGCATAGTTGGGGTTAGGGCGACCATGGACGATCAGCTCGTCGGGCGGCGGGAGCAACCGGGCCTGCCGGGCCTCCGGGCGTACCTCGGGCGTGATCGCGGCGAGAGCAAGGCGCTGGACGCGGTGCCCGCTCGCCACCTGGTCAAGCGCGGTGATCCCGAAGTGTGCGGAGAGCCCTGGGGCGGGATCATCTGCCTGAGCTGTGGCAGGCGGCGGTGTGGCGGGCGAGCGGTTGATCATGGCGACAGCGCGCTCACGGAGCTCGCGCATCTTGTCATTCGACTTCGCTGGCATTAGCCCCTCCCGTCCATGCCAACAAGCTCTTCGATAAGCTGGAGAAAGAGTGCGCGAACTTCCGAGGCGTCGGTGCCGGTATAGCGAAACACACTCTGCTGCATGGCTGCCGAGTCGCGCAGGGCCGCGCGGTTCGGGAACACCGCCCGCAGCATCTGGCTGGCAAAGTGCTCGTGCAGCAGCTGGTCGAACACTCGATCCGCGTTACTGCGCGGGGCGTACTTGTTGCGGATGATGCTCACCTGAAGGTCGGGGTTAACCCCATTTGCTCTGATCTGCTGCACCGAGGTTATCAGCGCCTGGAGCGCCCGCACCACCAGATCCTCGGGCTGGACGGGCACCAGGCAGCGGGTAGACGCCGCCAGCGCCATTGCGAGCACCGGGCCGCGGGCCGGGGGAAGATCGAGGATGACAATATCGTAGCTGTCCGCCGCCTGTGCGAGGTCGACAAATACCTGCTTGAGCAGGAACAGCCCACCAAGCGGGGCGGAGCTGAGCTGCGCGGGCAGTGAGGCCATCAGGCCGTGGGCTGCCAGAAGATGCACCCCCTCGCCGGTCTCCCGCACGCGGCTACGCACCGACTGTGCGGAAACCCGATTCTGCATCGCGTCATTCAGCACGCCCAGCACGCTCTCATCGGGCTGCATGGCCTCAGGGTTCACACCGAGCCAGTGAGTCGCGCTCGCCTGGGCATCAAGGTCGATCAGGAGCACCCGCAAGCCAAGCTGCTGAAACGCTGCGGCAATGTTTACCGCGAGCGCCGTCTTTCCGCAGCCGCCCTTTTCTAGGCTGAGGGCATAGACATGCATAGGGCTGCTCCTTTGAATAATTTTTGAAGTTTCATTATGATACGCGAACTAACAGCTCATGTCAACAAATAGGGCATCAGGACGCCAAAATACGCGGGGCATGATGATCATGCCCGGCAAACATTGCCAGATCAGGCCATGTCAAGGTTTAGCCCATTGGGGCGCGGAAAACCGAGGGGCACGATCATCATGCCCCCTCCGCTCAAGGGCAGGCCATCGGGGGCATCGACTTCAGGCAGTGCCAGGATCATCCGCAGATGACCGTCACCCCCCTAGCCCTAAAGATCTCAGCAGCACGCAGGGTCGCTTCGCTAGTAGCGGGCGGGGTGGCGGCGAGGGCGTAAGCGATGTCGAGGCGCGCCCACTTGGCGCGCCCAAGCTGGTGGAATGGCAGTACCTCGACGCACTCCACATTAGGGAGCTCGGCCACGAATTCGGCCAGGCCGGCGATGTTTGCCGGATCATCGGTGATGTCCGGCACCAGCACGAAGCGTACCCAAGCCGGTCGCGCAAGCGCCGCGAGGCGGCGCGCGAAGGCGAGCGTAGGGCCGAGATCAACCCCGGTAACCCGTCGGTAGGTGGCCGGATCCCACGACTTGATATCGAGCAGCACCAGATCAACCAGCATCAGCGCGTCGTCGCTAAGCTGGTCGCCCAAGAAGCCGTTGGTGTCCAGTGCGGTGTGTATCGCCCGCGCCTTGCAGCCGCGCAGCACACTCGTCACGAAGGGCACCTGCACAAGGGGCTCGCCGCCGCTGATCGTCACACCGCCCCCGGTATGACGCATAAATGACATGTGGCGGGCCACCTCGGCCACGACCACATCCGCCGTCACCTCCCGACCGCCCTTGAGGTACCAGGTGTCGGGGTTATGACAGTACTGGCAGCGACAGTGGCAGCCGGATGTCCAGACGACCGTGCGCAGCCCCGGCCCGTCGTGGACTGAGCCGGTGGTGTACGAGTGGATATAGCCCGTGGGGTTCGTCTCGGTACACATCAGGTCACGCTCGGAGTCGGAGATTAGGACCTTGTGCCCAACAAGCAGGTGCTACGTTGGTTCTACTGCGGCGCGGCTACGCCACGCCGCAGCAGGACCAGTTTTTTTGTGGGAGATCTTCGCGATCCCACAGGCTCCCGCGCGGGTTTTTAGGCGGCGGCCCTAACCCTCACATTTCCCCGTGGAACGTCCGGTTGATCACATCAAGCTGCTGCTCACGCGTCAGCTTGATGAAGTTCACGGCATAGCCCGAGACGCGGATAGTGAGCTGCGGGTAGCGCTCGGGGTTCTCGATGGCGTCCAGCAACGTCTCGCGGTCGAGGACGTTCACATTCATGTGGAAGCCACCCTCAGCGAAGTAGGCATCGAGCACGCCGGCCAGATTGTGCACCCGCTCGTCGGCATGTCGACCGAGGGCTGACGGCACGATCGATGTCGTCCACGAGATGCCGTCCTGGGCGCTGTCGTAGGGTAGCTTGGCGAGGGTGAGCGCCGCTGCCACAATGCCGTGGGTGTCCCGACCGTGCATCGGGTTCGCGCCGGGGGCGAAGGGTTCACCGGCGCGGCGGCCATCGGGGGTGTTGCCGGTGTGCTTACCATAGACCACATTCGAGGTGATCGTCAGCACCGACTGGGTGTGGGTCGCGTTGCGGTAAGTGGCATGCTGCTGCAGCTTAGCCATGAAGCGCCGCATCAGGTCTACGGCGAGATCATCGACACGGTCGTCGTTGTTGCCGTAGGTGGGAAACTCGCCCACAGTGACATAGTCGACCACCAGGCCGCGCTCGTCGTGCACGGGTCGCACCTGGGCATATTTGATCGCCGCGAGGCTATCAGCCACCACCGAGAGGCCGGCGATGCCGAAGGCCATGGTGCGCAGCGGGCTATAGTCGTGCAACGCCATCTCGATACGCTCGTAGGCGTACTTGTCGTGCATGCAATGGATGCAGTTCAGCGCGTTCACATACACACGCGCCAGCCAGTCCATCTGCACATCGAACTTGGCCATCACCTCGTCGAAGGCGAGGGTCTCGCCCCCGACGGACTCGCTCGTCGGGCCGATCTGCTCGCCGCTGATCTCATCGCGACCGCCGTTGATCGCGTAGAGTAGGCACTTGGCGAGGTTGACCCGGGCCCCGAAGAGCTGCATCTGCTTGCCCACGCTCATCGCCGAGACGCAGCAGGCGATAGCGGTGTCGTCACCCCAAGTCGGGCGCATCAGATCGTCGCTCTCGTACTGGATCGAGCTGGTATCGATGCTCACCTGAGCGCAGAAGTGCTTGAATCCCGCTGGCAGAGCCGACGACCAAAGGACAGTGAGGTTCGGCTCGGGTGAGGGGCCAATGTTGTAAAGCGTCTGGAGGAAGCGGAAGCTTGTCCGCGTCACCATGTGACGACCGTCCTCGCCCACTCCCCCGATGCTCTCGGTGACCCAGGTGGGGTCGCCGGAGAAGAGGGCGTCGTACTCGCGGGTGCGCAGGAAACGCACGATTCGCAGCTTGATCACAAAGTCGTCGATCAGCTCCTGCGCGGCGCGCTCGTCGATGCGGCCAGCGCGCAGATCTCGCTCGAAATAGATATCGAGGAACGTGGCGGTACGGCCGAGGGACATCGCGGCGCCGTTCTGCTCTTTGACGGCTGCGAGGTAGCCGAAGTAGAGCCACTGCACGGCCTCATGGGCCGTCGCGGCGGGGCGCGAGATATTGTAACCGTAGCTCTCGGCCATCTCCATCAGCTCGTAGAGGGCGCGGATCTGCTCGGACAGCTCCTCGCGATCACGGATGATCGCATCGCTGGCGTGGGCCGTGTCGAGGCCGGCGAGCTCGGCCCGCTTGGACACAATCAGCCGGTCGACGCCGTAGAGAGCCACACGACGGTAATCGCCGATGATCCGACCACGTCCGTAGGCGTCGGGCAGGCCTGTGACGATGTGCGACGAGCGCGCCCGTAGAATCTCGGGCGTGTAAACGTCAAAGACGCCATCGTTGTGGGTCTTGCGGTACTTGGTGAAGATCTCGCGCACCTGCGGATCCACCGAGAACCCGTAGCTCGCCAGGCTACTCTCGACCATACGCCAGCCGCCGTTGGGGAAGATCGCGCGCTTGAGTGGTCTGTCGGTCTGCAGGCCAACGATCAGCTCCAGGTCGCGGTCGATATAGCCGGGGGCGTGGGCAGTGATGCTGCTGGGGATTTCCGAGACGTCGAGTACCCCCTTGGCCCGCTCGAGGGTGAAGAGCTCGCTCAGCTCGGCCCAGAGGCGCGTGGTACGCTCGGTAGGCCCGACCAGAAAGCGCGCGTCACCGTCGTAGGGTTGGTACTGGCGTTGGATGAAATCGCGGACTGCAATGGATTCGCACCATACGCCGGGCGTGAAGTCATACCACGCCAAGCCTTGATCCGCACCGGTTTGCGTGTCTGGGTGAAGAGGCATTGGCTTCCCTACAATGTGTTCTATTTCACGAGCTAGCCACATAGTACCACATTATTGGAAAACGAAGATGTCCCGCGCCGCTGCTCCAGGTCAGTGAATCGCGTCGTCGGTGGATCAAAGCGTACCGGCACTACCCCAAGCGGCCCGCTGCGCTGTTTGGCGACGAGGATCTCTGCCAGCCCACACTGCTCGGTCGGCCCTGCCTCCACTTCCTCCCGATAGATGAACAGCACAATATCGGCATCCTGCTCCAGGCTCCCGCTGTCCCGCAGGTCACTCAGCTGCGGCACCTTGTTCTGGCGCTTCTCCACCTCGCGCGACAGCTGCGACAGCGCCAGGATCGGACACTGGAGTTCCCGTGCTAGCAGCTTCAGCTGCCGTGAGATCCGTGACACCTCGTCCACACGGCTATTGCTCGGTGTGTCCCCGATCAGCAGCTGCAGGTAGTCCACGATTAGCAGATCTAGTGGGCGCACCGCCGCTAGTCGGCGCGCCTTTGAGCGCACATCCATCACCGTCATCATCGCACTGTCCTCGATCGCGATTGGTGCCGCCGCGATCACCCCCAGCGCGTCGAGCATGGCCGGGTCGCCGCGACGGGTCAACCCCTCCACCAGGCGTGTATTCACACCGGTGTGGATGGCCAGCAGCCGCTGCAGCAGCTCGGCCCGGCCCATCTCTAGCGACACTACGCCCACGCTGCGCCGCTTGCGCACCCCCAGCGTGTAGGCGATACTCATAGCGAGGCCCGACTTACCCAACCCCGGTCGCGCTGCCAGCAAGGCTAGCTGCCCCGGTCGCAGCCCACCATTTAGCCGTCGGTCAAGATCAAACAGCCCGGTCGGTGCCACCCGCTCGTCCTCGTCGGCCTGGGCCGCGTCGAAGAACTGCTGCGCCACCATGCTCAGTGGTATGAAATCGGCCCCACGCTGGCGCTGACTGACCGCGAACAATGTCTGCTCGGCCCGGTCTAGGGTGTTCTCCAGATCACCGCGCTCGTCATAGCCCAGCGCGGTGATCTGGCCACCGGCCTCGATCAGTCGGCGCAGAGTCGCGGCGCGGGCGACCGCCCGCGCATAGTACTCCACATGGACGGCGGTGGGAACCTCGGCGGAGAGCTCGCCGAGGAAGCTTAGCCCGCCGACCAGATCCAGTCGCTCATGGCAGCGAAGCTCACCAGCAACCGTGGCTATATCGGGCGGCACACGCTGGGCGAGGCAGGCTAGCATGGCCTCGTAGATCTGGCCGTGACGCTCAAGATAGAAGTCCTCGGGCCGCAGCTGGTCGCTGACTACCAAGATGGCGTCACGCTCTAGTAGAATGGCCCCGAGCACAGATCGCTCGGCGGTGAGGTCGTGGGGCAGGGTGAACGACGATGTCATAGTCTTCTCTCCACCCTATCATCATAGGGATGCTCCTGCGCCAGCTGATCCAGGATGGCGCGCTGCGCTGCTGGGGTAGGCGCAGCACGGAATCGGTAGATCCACCGGTCGCGCTGCGCGTCAGTCAGATCGGGGTGAGTGTGTATTGGTAGGGCGCTGAGTGGCCGCTCAGGCTCCTGCGGCGCATCAATTGGCGGCAGATCGCGTAGGGCAGAGACGACCCAGGCGGCAACGTCGCGCACATCAGCGCGGGCGCGGGCCTGAGCGATCACACGGGCGACTTGGGTGACCGGGCGCTCGGCCAAGCTAGCAGCTACACTGCGGCGCACGCCAGCGGCCAGGAGCAGCCTGCTACTCTCTGTTGGCGCAGCAGGAGCCATCTGCGGTGGTGTCTTTATGCCGGATGTCCGGTGGGATAGATCTGTATTCCCACCACCACACCCAAGCTGGTCGGATGGAGTGCTGGTGGTAGGGATAAGTACATTCGGTTCCATGATTCCATGTGATCTCTGCTGGTCGCTAGTCACCACCGTTTTTGGTTGTCCAGATGCGGCGATATGCTCGTCAGGTGGGTCGCCCACCACGATCGGGTCGGCGATCTTCACTCCGATCCCGGGGCCGATCTGGCCTGGTGGCACAAAAAAGAGCGCCTGCCCTGAGTCCCCTGTCTTGGGCGCGGGCGCGATGTCGAAGGGCGTGCGCCGCCAGCCCTCGGTGCTGAGTCCGTTGTCCGCACGCTGCGAGGCGATGGCGAGGATGGTAGCCTCATCGGGGACTGGCATAGGCTGGCCGTTCACGACGAGGCGCAGCTCTGTAAGGGCGGTGCTGTTCACTGATATACCGGCGAGGGTCAGGGCGTACGTTCCAATGTCGCGTAGGCCAAGGAGCGGCGTGACCAGGTAGCGCCGGGCCTGGGCCGGGTGGATGGGGTGGGGATTAAGCCGCCCGACACAGACATCGAGCAGGCGCTGGTCGAGGCGCAGGGCTATGATGTGGCGCGGTCGACCAAGGCATGGGGCCGTGAGATCCCAGGGGCAGTCAGCACCGCGCACGGTGCCCCAGCTGGGGGTGTAGGTTGTCTTGCGACCGGGCCGGCGCTGCGGCACGATCCAGCCAGCCCCGGTGAGGCGTTGGAGGGCGCGAGTGGCGGCACCGTAGCTGAGTGCGGGGTCATAGACCTGGAGGTCGCCCGGCGAGAGCGGGACGGGCTGGCGGGTGGCGCGGAAGACGCGGGCCAGTAGGGCAAAGGCCCCGACGGCGGCGGGGGCGTCGCGTAGATCTTCGGCAAGGCGGTGGGGGATGGGTACATAATAGGCGGGCGCGTCATAGGCTGTTTCGTGGGCTACTGCCAACGGGGCCTGTGGTGCCAGGGCGGGGCGGGGTGATGTCCATGGTTGCATAGCCGGTCCTCTTCTGCCGGATGTGGGCAATACAAAGCTAAGACTTATCAGCTTTCGCGTTGACAAGGCGATCAGCGGTTGCTATAGTGAGACTAGCCGCGCTTCTTTCTGAAGCGCGCATGTCCTTCTAAAAGCTCTCGGCGCATGGTGTCTAGCCGTGTTGCGTGCCGAGGGCTTTTTTTTGTCCGCAAGATATGGCATGCCGCTACATCCGGCAGCTCATAGAGGCTCAGCGAGGGCGCCCTGCGGGCCTACATGTTGCGGCGCTTGCGACGAACCCCTGTTCGTAATCGTAGCAAGAGCTTACGCAAGAGTCAACTAGCTCTTACGCAAGTTTGACACAAATCTTGCGCCAGATTCGCGCAATCTTGCGCAAAGTATTGCCTGAGTTTGCGTAAGCTGAGGGGCCTATGTCTCTTGCTCGTGGACATGGTAGCGCGTGCGGGATGTAGACCCCTCACGGATGACGATCTTCCTCCCGAGCAGCTCCTGCATCCGATAGTTGACGGTGCGGATCGACCACTCTAGGCGATCGGCGATCTCGCGGGCGCTGATCCCGACGGGGCCGGCACTCTCGATGAGGGTGTAGATCTGGGCCAGTGGTGTGTCGAGGCCGAGGGCAATATGCTTGTCTACCGCCCCGTGGCCTTGGATGCGGATCAGGAAGCTAGCCCCGGTGTCCTCCATCTGGGGGAAGGGCAGCTGCTCCTCGCGTAGCACGTGGGCCACGGTGTCGAGGCCCATGCCGCGCTGCTCGATATAGCCGGCGTCGAAGAGGAACCCGACGATCACCGGGTTGCGGGTGTACTGCGACTTGAGGATGTTCTCGACGGTCACGCCAGGTGGCAGGCCACCGGGGCTGCACCACTCGATCTCATTCTTGAACATCTCGATCTTGACCCGGCTCCCGACAACACGGTAGTCGCGGTGGGCCAGGGCGTTGACGATCAGCTCGCGGATGGCCGTGCGCGGGTACTGGTCGAAGGGGGTGCGGCGCGGGCCGCTGTCGAGACGGAACCCGTGGTTGCTCTGTGCCCAGAGGTAGGCGTCGGCCTGGTCGATGAGATCGAACAGCGGCCCACGCAGGTCGCGGATATCGACGACCTGCTGGCTGTTGGCGGTCTGGCCCGTGTAGCGGGTCAGCGAGACGCCTGTGTGGGGCAGGTGGCGCTGCGGCTCCATACCGAAGCAAAGCAGCCCGCCGAGGGTTGGCGCGAGCTGACCTCCGTCAACTTCAACGATGCCTATCTGTCGCTGAAGGTAGTCCAGGGGTGACTCCGACTGCTGGCTCCGCCCGGCCTGAATATGGCGCTCCACTCGGCCCATGTCAATGTCGGCGAGGGTAGCCCCGCGCACCGGCAGCGAGTCAATATGCTCAATCTCGATCCAGTTGGGCATTGGTAATTCTGGGAATGCGGGCGGGGCCCGGCGTGATGCAGTAGCACCTCAACTATACGTATCCTCGCTGCCGCGGTCAACTGCGCCGATATCTGCTCAGCGCTCGTCGGCGAGCGCTGAGCAGATATCGGCGCAGAGCGACTCGAGGCCGCGCCGGGCCACCATGACCCGCAGTGCGCGGGGCGGGGTTGCGTCGCTGTAGACTTGGCTGACCTTATGTTTGATGGGCGTGGCCGCCCAGATCACCACCACATCGGCCCATGCGGACTGGCGGTCGGCCTCGGCCGCGCTATGCGCGCGCCCCAGCCCGTCAATGGTGCGCAGCTCGGCACCGCTCTCGGTGAGGGCCTGGGCTAGCTCGCGGTGCTGGTGCGGCGTGCCGCCCACGAGCAGCAGGCGTGGTCTCCTAGCGGCCACCAGGTCGTGTGCCAGCAGGAGGGCCGCCCGGCGCTGGCCCGACCCGGCGCAGATCGCGCAGTGTGACGTCTCGACGACGATTAGCTCCCGGCCGGCCGCGTGGGGCGCGGCCAGCGCTGCGCAGCCGGGGTCACCACAGAGCAGCAGCGCGCGCTCGGCCAGCAGCGCGCGCGCTGCGGGAACCTTCTCGGTCGATATATTCACCTTGCGCGGGCTGGTCATCCCGTGGCGCTCAAGGATAGCGCGGGCCTGCGCCCTGGCAGCCGGGTCGGTCATCCCCGCTCCCCGCAGCAGATCGTCGATCGCGATTACGTCCACGGCGCCCCCTGTCAGGCTCGGCTGATCCGAGCGGCTGCTATCACTATAGCAGAGGGGCGTAGCCGCCCGGGTCATTTGGCCAGGCGCAGCTCGATAATCACCACCGGATCGTCCCCGAAGGCCAGATCGAGGCCGGCGCGCAGCTCTGCCGCGCCTACCTGCCCAAGCGCGGTGCCGGCGGTCACCGAGGTTAGCGTGTAGCGGGCCACCCCCGGCAGCGGCACCTGCACGCGAGCCTGCGCGACACCGCTGGCGTTGCGGAACAGCACGATGATCCCCTCGCCGGCGCGGCTGAGCCGGGCGAAGCCGTCCCACTCGACGACGCTGGGCTGCCGCCAGCTGCCCAGCGGGAAGAAGCTGTCGGCCAGGCTGACCTCGCGGCGCAGTGCGCGGTGCCAGCGGATCTTGTTGCTGTACCAGCCCAGCTGCGCATCCGTCAGCTGGCGCAGATCGCCCAGCATCAGTGGACAGGCCCCGAGCGCCGTGGCGAACTTCTCGCGCTGGTCGCCGGTCTCGGCCCGCAGGTTGCCGATCAGCATGGCTTCGACCGGGATGGCGAGCGAGCGCTGGTAGAGCAGCGTGCGCGCCTGGCGCGGGCCGGCCGCGTCGTCGGTGGTGTCGCCCACGTTGCTGATCCAGGCCAGATCCGCTGCGCGCAGCAGCCCGTAGTCGATCGTGTGCTTCTGTCCCCACAGCTCGAAGGTCAGGTCGATCAGGACATCCGGGTGTCGGGCGTAGACCGCCTGCGTCACCTGCGCGATTCCGGCGTAGATCTGCGCGACGGACTCGGCGGCGCTGGCGTGCTGGTGACCGGGGGCGTGGCAGCCCGGGGCCTCGCCGTAAGCGTTAAAGACCGTGGTCCGGTCGAGCTTGAGGTAGGCGAGCTGGTAGCGCCCGACCAGCTCGATCAGGCGATCTGCCGCCTGCGTCGCGTAGCAGCTCGCCAGGCACATCACGATCTGCTCGCCCATGGCCGTCATCGTTGTCTTGATCTGGCCCTGTGCGTCGCGGCACTGGGCCGCGGCTAGCGCTGCGGTCGCCGTCACCAGGGTGTGATCGAGCACGGCGAGCGGTGCCCAGAGGCCAAGGCGCATGCCGTGGGCCTCGACCACGGCGCTGATGCGCTCCAGCCCGTTGGGGAAGCGCTCGGGGCTGACGGCATTGTCACCGTAGCGGGCCTGCCAGCCGTCATCGATGGTGAAGATTTCGCAGCCCATGCGCGCCGCCAGCGGGATGAGCTGCAGCACCGTAGACTCGTCGATGCGCGTGCCGAAGGGATCCCAGGTGTTGTAGTGCCAAGCTGGCAGGGCCAGCGGCCGGCGGAGCGCGGCGGTCGTCGCCGCCGGCACGACCCAGCGCGGGTCGGCGTAGGCGCGCCCGCTGCCGGCCAGCAGCACTTGGGCCGCGTCCGACCCCCAGCCCTCTCCCGGCGGCACGCGCACCTCCAGGGGGAAGAGGTCGGTGTCGTACATGATTCGCACCTGGCCCTCCCAGAACCACGCGCCGGTCTCGATTCGTTTCAGGTGCCCAGGCACCTCGTTTAGGGCGATCACGCAGTCACCGGTGCGCGGGTTACGCAGGACAACGGCGCAGTCGTCCACGCGGCCGGTGATGAATGTCTCGCGGGGTAGCGCGCCGTAGTGCGCGTCCAGCTGTAGGTCGCCGGGCGACCCGATCTCGGCTGGCAGCGTCTCGATTGCTAGGCGCGTGATCGTGGCCGGTCGACGACCGGTGTTCGTGATCCAGTAGCGCTTAGAGGTTCCGGAGTCGCCACGCTGAAAGCCGACGTGTACCTCCAGGCTGCGGGCGTGGTGGCGCAGATGGATGACCAGCTGGGCTGCGAAGCCCGGCTGCGGGTAGGCGTCGCCGACACCCACGAGATCCCAGTCGCCCCCCAGGCTGGTTACCCGCTCGCCGTCCAGGCAGAAGTCGAACTCCGGCGTCCAGCGGCGTCCAGCGCGGGCCTTTGCGAGCAGGTCGGTGCCGGTGGCGAGGCTCTCGAAGTGTGATGTGTAGAGTCCCTCAGCCGGATCGAACACGACCACGCGGCGGATGTGCGGGCTGGCGATCTCCCACTGTGATGACATAGCTGGCGCTGCTCCGACCTACAAGAAGAATGGTAAGCAACTCTATGTTCAGGTAGAATAGCGTACAGCGTACGCTATTCTACCTGAGGCAAGGTTTCAGCGTACGTTACAGTTCAGGCAATTGCACTGCATCAGAATACGGTATTTCTGTTCCCTGTTCCCTGTTCCCTGTAACCTTGTCTGAGCACGTAATATGGCCATCAAACACCTGCGCGCAGCCCCATCCGCCGCCGCCATTCGCCCGCCCCTCGCCGCCCAGATCCGGCGCGACTTTGGGACCCTGGTTGACCCGTTCCTGCTCCACGCGCCCGCGCCCGCGATTCTGGCCGGGGTCTGGATGGCCTGTCGCGAGAGCGAGCTGGTCGGTCGTGTGCCCCGCGCCACCAAGGAGGCGGTTGCCGCCACCGTCTCGCGTATCAACCAGTGCCCCTACTGTGTCGACGCACATGCCGTGATGCTGCACGCCGTGGATAGCCACAGCGCCGCCGACCATATCCGCACCGGGCGTAGTGCCCAGCCCCTCTCCTCCGATCTGCGCGATGTGGTCGCCTGGGCGTCCGCCACCCGCAGCCCCGAGGCTCCCATTCTGCGCGACCCGCCGTTCACTGCCAGCGCCGCCCCGGAGATCATCGGCACGGCGGTCTTCTACCACTACATCAACCGCATGGTGAGCGTGCTGCTCGATCTGAGTCCGCTGCCGCTTGTGCCTGCGCCGCTTACGGGCATGACCGCGCGGGTGGCGGGATGGTGGTTCTCGCAGGCGGCGCGACGGGCGAAGGCGGTCGGCGAGTCGTTGGAATTCCTGCCGACCGCCGATCTCCCCCCCGACATGGCCTGGGCCGCAGCCTCGCCGATAATCGCCGGGGCCTTCGCTCGCTTCGCCGCAGCCGTCGATGCGGCGGGCGGACGCGCGCTCGACGCGCCGGTGCGCGCGCTGGCGCGGCGGGAGATTGACGCCTGGAGTGGTGCCCAGCCTGGGCTGGGCCGGGCGTGGCTGGAGACGCCGCTGCTCGACCTGCCGCCCGCGCAGCGCCCGACCGGGCGCCTCGTCCTGCTGACGGCTCTGGCACCCTATCAGGTGGACGCGGCCACGGTCACAGCGTTTCAGGAGGGGCACCCCGGCGATGCGGATCTCATTGCGGCCTTGGCGTGGGCCAGCCTGACTGCAGCGCGGCGGGTGGGTGCCTGGCTCTAGTGGCTCGCCACTGGGAGCGGCTCGGGGAGGGCTAGTCCCTCCTCGGAAAATCACCCGCTATCATTACTGCGGTGGCCCCCTAGTACTCTGTCCAAGTTATTCTGATGGGCTGGGAGAGGCGTGGAGAGGGCTTGTCCCTCTCCACAAAAAACCTCTTTATTATCCATCCAAGTTATTCTGATGGGCTGGGAGAGGCGTGGAGAGGGCTTGTCCCTCTCCACAAAAAACCTCTTTATTATCCATGACATAAAGATGGACGGAGTACTAGCCCGCCGCGTGATCATCCTCCGGCGGGGTGCCGGGACGGGCGGGCGACGATTCGTACGAAGCCCGCCCCTCAGCGCATCTCGAGCGCCTGCCGCAGGTTGCCCACCGTGCGTAGCCGGTGGAGATCAATGCCCAGGCTGACCAGAGCCTGGGCCACCTCTGGAACGATGCCGATCAGCACCAGCTCGGCGCCGAGCAGCTGCGTGCTGTCGACGACGCTCAGCAGCCCGTGGGCCACCGACGCATCGATCACCGGCACGCCGGTGATGTCGATCAGCAGCCGGCGCGCGTGGTGCTGCTCGATCGCGGCCAGCGCACAGGCATGAATCATTTGGAGGCGCGCCTCGTCGAGGGCTCCCACGAGCGGCATCACTAGGGTCTCGGCGGTGACGGGCAGCACGGGCACGCTCATGGCGAGGATGGTCTGTTGCTGGGCGCGGTTCTCGGCCAGTAGCCGCTCCTGCTCGATGGCGTGGCGCTCCGACTCGGCGAGGGCTGCGCTCAGGGCGGTGGTGCGCTCTTCGATGCGCCGCTCTAGGTCGTGGTTGACAGCGTCGAGATTGCTCGCCGCCCCCTCCGCGCGCTCGCGGGCCAGCCGTCCGACCTGGATGGCGTGTGCGGTGCTCGTGGCCCCGAGCACGCCGATCAGTCCGCCCACGATGGTGATGATTGCGCCGACTGCCACCACCTCGGCGGCCCCCGGCGCGTGCTGCGCTGCGCCCGCGAGCAGCGCGCCCTGCACCACCACTGCGGCGATGGCCAGCGTGGCGGTTATGCCGACGACCCACGGGCGCGACGTGACGGAGGCGATCAGGACGGCGACGACGAAGAACTGAGGCACGAGTCCAATCTGACGGCTCGCGAGGGGTGTGAGGAAGAGTCCGAGCAGCAGCAGAGTCACCAGGCCTGTCGCCGCCACCGAGACGCGGCCGGCCCGCGCGAGCGCGATGATCCCTAGGCAGATCACGCTGCCCGCCAGCGGCGCAACCAGCTGCGGGCCGGGCTCGGGCTGGATCATCACCAGCGGCAACGAGAGCAGCGCCATTATGATCACGCCAATGGTGACGATGATCAGGTTGCGGCCCCGGCGCTGGGCGTCGGTGTCTGGGTTGCGCACCGATAGCAGGCGGTCGAGCAGAGCTACCATATAGTTAGTGATCCTCTTGAACCTGGAGCAATGAGGGGAAGACCCGCAGCGCGCGCAGCGCGATATCCGCGTGCTGCTCGGGGAACCAGTGGCTGAGCCCCGCTAGGATCATAACGCGGCTGTCGGCCCTTGCGCGCAGATGTGCCTCGAAGGCGTCTGTCGATGCCAGGCGATCCAGCCCGCTGCGCAGGAATAGCACCGGGAACCGGATATCGATAAACGGCGGGGTCGCGCCGAATCCGAGCAGGCGCAGCGGTAGCGTAGCCGCGCGCAGCGGCCAGTCCCAGTAGTGAAAGCAGTCCTGATAGGCCGCACTGATACTGGGCGAGCGGTAGCCCGCGATGGCGAGGGCGCGCGCCTGGGCGGCGCGGATGGCCGGTAGCGGGATGTAATACGGTAGCCCGAACACGACGTTGTAGAGCCAGAGCAGCGCCAGCGGGCCATGCTCGGCTATGTCGAAGCGGAATGAGGAGCCGACCGAGAGGCTGGCCAGTGCCTCAATCGGCACGTCGGGCCGGCGGCGCACCAGATCCCAGGTGTAGGTCGCGCCCCAGTCGTGGGCGACGATCAGCAGCTTACCGGTAGGACTGGCGGCGATCACGGCGTCGACCAGCGCTGTGAACTCTCTGCGCAGCCGCCCGCCCGCCATGTCGCTGATCGATGGCATGCCTCTGAGGTTGTCATGGCGGTTCGGGAATGCCAGGGCGTAGATGCTACGACCCTGCAGCCAGGGCTGGCGGCGCTCCCTTGCGGTGTGGTACTCCGCAAACATCGCGGGCGAGTCCGGGAATCCGTGGATGAGCAGCACCGGGCTGCGGTGCGCGGATGGGTCGTGGTGGAGGCGCGAGAGATGGCAGAGGAGCTGGTGGGCGGGCGGGCGGCCCAGCGCGCGCCAGAAGGTCGTGGCGGGTAAGGGGTCTGGCGTGGCGAACATGAGCGCTCCAGGTGATATATCCACGGCTAAAGGCGACCGCTTCGATACTAGATCTTGCGGATCACACGAGCCGGCACGCCGCCCACCAACGTATGGGGTGGCACATCCTTTACAACGATGGCACCAGCCCCTACGATGCTTCCTGCACCTACGGTCACCCCCGGTAAAATAACAGCCCTCGCCCCAACCCAGGCCCCCTCTTCAATCGTCACTTGTGCGCTGTAGAGCTTTCCAGCCCGGTGCTGGGGGGTGCCAATATGGTGGGATGAGGTCATGAGGATCACCTCTTGACCTAGAGCGACATGATCACCAATAAAAATCGGCGCATTCAGATCAAACAAGCAGCTAATATTGATTACCACGTGGTTGCCAATATGTAATCGACGTCGGATATCGCCAAAGCCATGCATGTGCGGCGTACCCATCACAATAGTACTGTGACCAATGTCAATACCGGCGAACCTTAGGATATGTGTACGCAGCCGCACCCCCACATAGTAAGGGATGATGCCTGTTATAAGTTTGATGATAAAAAAGCGAAAGTGGAACGATCCTACTTCAGCTTGAAATACTGAACCGATCTTTGTAGCTAACTTAATAAGTTTGTGGGGTGCCTCTTCGGACATGATTGTCTCACTTCTACTCGTGTCTCTATTATTGGACAGAGATAAATAATTAGAGATGTGAACTTCACTCATTACAATAGTATAATGCCACACGCTGGTGAAATTCAGCGACTGACCTTATCTTCACCTGCGTGACGAAACTGTCAGTATTCTTTTGTCTACGACATCACATCGTTTTATAGGTTAACTGCCAATAATCGCGCATTTATCTCTCTTCAACGCATAAAACATAAATTCTCTGTCGCCCTCTTATGTTCGCGGATGAACATTTGCAAACTTGGTAATTCACACCCTGTATGATCAGGTCTGCTAGGATGGTTGCGCCCGGGGGAGGAGATAGGCTATGATACAGCGTCTTGACTCTGACCAGGCGTTGTTCTTATGATAGAGTAGCGTCGTCATAGTATACCCTGAGGATGAAACGGATATGGTACGAATCGTCGTGTTGCGATTGCTAGAGAGTTACTTCCGCCATCGCTGGCTCTATCTGGCACCTATCATCATCACGCTCGTCGCTGGGGTCGTTTATGTCGCCAGTACGCCCCCTAGCTATTCAGCGAGAGGGCGGCTCTATGTGTCACAGCAGAATCTTCTGGCCGATCTTACATCCAGCAACACGAGTGGTTCTTGGTGGTCATCAGCGGCACAAGCA
>Ga0194047_10000822_pt1 | contig 19745 bp, 18 predicted proteins | sample JunL225m_MetaG_2_FD_160070 | JGI IMG/M metagenome (GOLD analysis project Ga0194047, IMG submission 160070) | Anoxic zone freshwater microbial communities from boreal shield lake in IISD Experimental Lakes Area, Ontario, Canada - Jun2016-L221-5m | ecosystem: Environmental > Aquatic > Freshwater... | reverse complement strand
CAGAAGTCATTTCGGTTACACCTTTTTAATAAAATTTAGGAACACCATACAATAATATCATATTTAATGAAAGCCTAGTTCCATATAACGCTTCCGAGAGGCTAACAAGGGTTTCCGATAATGTCTAATGTAGATCAAAAAAATAGCAGATTCCCGCAATAGAGAATCTGCTATGTTAATTTAATGCTATTATTATTTACATGCTACTAAACTAAATTAAGACGCATGTGCTAATGATTGTTGATTAACGCTACTTGTTGCAAGCAACATCATTTACAAGGATGGCGCTATTGGATAAATCGCCATAATCACCGCACACAGTAATTGTGTCGCCTTTATTATATTTTCTCAAAAACTTATTTGAAATATAGTCAAAGACCACCAGCCTATATATTTCATCGTTGTTTCTAGTATGCTTATTGTTGCTTTTGGTATTTGTACATACATAACACTCTGTCATGTCTTTACCAATTTTCAACGGGTCTGAAATTAGATCACCTTGGATTACTGTATTTTCAGGTAGATTTCTAAAATGCTTCATAAAATTTAACCTTATGTTTATAAATATAAATTTTTATAATACTGTTTTGTGGTATTTAATGCTGTTTTATATTTCTCCTGAATTTAAGTTGCGAACTGATAAATGTAGTGTTTTCTAAAGTTCAAAGTCCTACTACCGTTTCCCCCGTTTTTGCCGTTTTTTCAAGCCGTTAAAAAAGAGGCACTGTGTTCCTGTTTTTTCTACGGCCTAAAGAAACGGGGGAAACGGGGGAAACGGGCGTGACTATACCTGGTTTATATATTTCACAAAGTACTTGCGCTGCTCGTTTTTATTTCTGGGCTCATGATAAGTATCAAGACGAATCCCACTAATCACCATCCCTTTGTATCGACGTAAAAACCAACCAATTTGCTTTGAAACATCCTTACCAACCTGAACTTGGAAAAAAGACGCAATGGAATCCTTCAATGCCTGATTCACGCTTGATATAGATGAAATGCTAGCAGCGGATCCGTTAAATGTCTGGGAGATTATATTGCTTATGTCGCTTGTGTTGAATGACCTGTTCTGGAATACACCAATCAATCCCTCAAAGACAGATTCCAATTTTTGTCGCTCTGGATCCTCCACACGTAGAACTTCCTGGCTCTCGATAGGGTCTTGAAACCCAATCCAGCGTATTGGAGCAGCTACTCGCTGCGACCATTTCTCGAAGGAACCCAAGAGATTGTCATTTTGTCCTGGACAACCAGCTTGCCTATACGATCGAAGAATTGTGAACAGAGCAGACAACAACCTTTGCCGGTCTTCCCTGATACATTCTATCAGTGGAAGACCCTCAAACTTCCGGGATTCTGGACGTTCACATTGCGGATCTATGTTCAGGTATAGGGTTCGCCTGATCTGATCTGCTATAACACTCAAACTATTCCCAGAAGCCATCCAAGTGCATCTGTTTGGTAAGTCTGGAACCACATTTACTCCCAAGATACGATCTGTCCAAGTTTGTGAAGTCAACAAGGAGTTATATACAGGGCCACCTATCGGTCTCACCCAATTGTCCATATGTACCGCAGGAACTCCTTTTAATAATATACTTGTTATCGCTTTTCGCAATTCCTCCTCGTTGGCATTTGTTGGAACACACATAGTTGCAGGGAGTCTGCCACGCACAAGTATATTCGCAGACTCAATCACCAACCCTTTCCCAGATCCTGGCATTGTTGCTCCAATGGCAAACATTGGTGCAAGTGGTAGCTGAGGACGAAGTAGTAGGGTTATCAAGAGTGCCAACAGTACCGACTGATCAGTGGGAAGAGAAAATGGGAATTGCCTGAACGGATCCAGAAGATATTTAGCTGCCAAAATTGCATCGTCGCGGCTTGGATGACCATTTAAATAGGTTAGCTTTGGAGCACTTCCATCGTAATAAAGACGTGACTCAGGATCGTATCCTTCATCCTCGTGAATGTAACCATCACCTCTGATGATGGGGGCGTCAGTTATGCTTATCAATGGCTTGAAAAATCGCCATTCATTACCCTTCATCGACAACACAGAAGTAGCCAGATTCGCGGGGCAATCTATATCTTCATATACCTCCTCATTATTCATGATCTTGGTTTTTTGGATTCGCACGGCATCCATGATCCTAATCTTTAGATCAGGCATTGTCAGATGGACTAATACCGTACTCCCTTTGGGTATTGTTACTGAATCAAACTCCAGAGCATCTTGTAGAATTGCTACTCTAACCAAGACGCCACCAAGCTGGAATACAATCGGGGGAGCATGTATGCCAAGGAGTTCGCAGACGGTTCTAGCCACCTTGTTAAGATCGCCACCCATTATCCTCACTTTCGGACGTGGATCACGTTCCGCATCAAAAGCAGCCAATGCCGCATTACGGTCACCTCCAAACTGAAGAATGGAGGCTACATCAAGGGCATCGTGCGGTTTGCCGTCGGCTAGGGGGTCACCACCGTGATGCGAAAACACCCGCCAGCGGTCGTCGTTGTGTTGAAAGAGTACCACTCCAGGGCTGCCAGAAGTCGAACCAGGCCATAAAAACCGCTTCATACCGCCAGACTCACTGCTATATTTATAACCGCACGCTTCCAGCCAAACCTTAATGATCTCAGGCTTCCCGTAAATCTTATCGAAATCAACTATAAGAGACGAACTGAAGGGATTCCAATAACTGGTAGCTACCGTATTCTTGTTGTGTGGTGAGTTGTCTTTCGTGTGACTATTCTTATCCAGTAAGGATTGCCAGACCTGTTTGATTGGGTCTGGCAAAGTGGGAAGATTCCTCCAGTCGCCAGACCAGTAGTACGGCTCGCCCGTACCTGGATGGATGCTTGGAGGTAAAACATCCTGCACACTCATCCCATCCTTGGACCCACAACGCAGCTCGAAAATGGTATGTTTTGGATCGGCTGGGTCTGTTACCTTAATGCTGGTTAAAGGCTGATCTTCAGTTTTGAGACGGAACAGAATTTTGTCCCGATTTTCTCTACCAGATAACAAATGAACCATTTCGACGTCGGACAGCATCGACTCAAGATCAATTCCTCGTTTCTGGAACCAATTGATCGTGCCAGCAACATCGTCGATGTCAAGAGCTGCCGTTGGCGGATCACTGTAGGCGTGTAGCAGGCCTGCATTACCTGTCAGTAGGGACGCTGCTTCTGGGGTAGTAATGGCATTGGCTCGCTGATTCCAGCCTTCAGTTTTAGGCCCCTTCTGACCTAAAGGTATAGGGCATATAGCAAGGCCGTAGCGTGGGTAGTCTGCGAAGGTTGCTTGATTCATCACAGCACCCCCCGCAGATTCAACCGAATCAATCCGCTGGACAAATAGTTAGTCGCGGCTAATCTTGTAACACTAAAAAAACAGTTGTTTATATAGTTGACAGACATATATACCCTTTATTAATTATAACCAAAAACAGACATCCCATGTGGGGATCTTATTTCGTACCTGTTATTCACTAACATAGTGCAGTACTTGTTTATTAGATACTCTATTGATAATTCAAATTTTTAACATCACCCCCTTCATAAAGCAATTGTAATTCTCATCTAGCACAGATGTTTGCGCATCTAAGCGGATGCTTCTAATCGAACAGCTTAGTCTGCTGTGCGTAAAACAACATTGACGGTTAACTAACCATCGTCTATTAACTGCCAAATTGTTAAAGAGCAACATCTAGTTAAAAACCGCATCCGTGCGTCATATCCATGTAAAATTTATGAAAGTGGATGAAGTGCTAGGAATGCCCGCACGGAAACTGCATCCAACTTCCACTAATTAACTGATTTTTTTACTACTAAACTCCATCATTACCGTATATAACAACGTGATTGCCATTGCCGGACTACAATCCCATCTTCTGTAAGCTCCTTTGCGACGCTTTTTTGAAAGGAAGTTTAGCCCATCAAACAATCTGATGACATGTTCGTTGCCCTCTGTTGTTGTCACATATGAAGTGCTTTTGCCCGCATGGTACCCAACTTTTGACCTCAGTGTTCCACCACTCAAATTTATCTGTATCTCACCCTTGGGTGTCTTTTGCCAAATAGAAAAATCAGTATTCCGCCTAGCATTCTTGGAACCTGAGCCTTCTGAATGGTGTATTTCAAATTCATTGGTAGTAACTGACGATTTCGCTTCGGCATTGCCTAGCATGTCGTCGATCGTCGTGAGGATGGGATTGGCATAGAAATGATTGGTTTCGATTTCATCAAATGCTGCCACCGGTTCCACCTGATCATATTCACCCGAGTGCTGCATGTGTAAATCTTCGATTGTGCTCATTGTGTGTATATCTCCGTCGTTGAACAGAGCACAGCTTACTTGGCAAGTTGCAGCACTGAAAATTTCCAAATATGGTCAAAAGTATCTTATTTTCTGAAAATGGATGCTTATTTTGGCGTAGCGACGCGGATCAAGCTTGCCAAAAATAATTTATTGATTTCCGTTTTTGTATACTTATTTACCCAAATCGATGGCAAAAAGGCTTACCACGTGTTGCCGATTTTTTAGGAAAATGTATTTAAAACAATAAGATATGTAGAACTGTGGGCCTTACGCCGTGCAAAGCTCCTGCCTTTCAGGGCGCAAGTCCCGCACGTAAAACTTTCCGGTAGAAACCAAAGCTTATTGTGGAGGTAACAAACTTGAACGTTCCGCTGGGGTAGTGGCGACAGCACGCACAGGTGGCGGGATTCGTACTACAGAGGAAGCCGGGTATGCCGGTGGAGGATGAGCCGGATGAGCCCTAATTCAGGGCGATGCAGGAAGTGGCAAGGGCGCAGAGATCGTGTGGCTAACCCCATGACCCCCTTTTCCACTTCCTGCTAATCGAACCGGACATGCAGATTGCTCGCATCCGACTCTCGGACAAGGCTACATGTTTACAGATGTGACGCGCTCTCAAGAGACTGACGTTAGCTGGAGTTTTTTGGATTACTATCGATGCACCATCAAGACAGGCCATATCTTCTGCTACCGCGCCACATAGACTCTACAACTTGTGTCACACTGTTTTTTTGGGTCTTCCGCGAGATGTCTCGATGCCCATTTCATTTTTAACTTCGCGTGCTAGGTTCTCAATCCATTTACGACTATATATACCAACATATTTTTTTAACTCATCCATATCTGCCATTCCATGACCAGATTTGCTTGTGATAGTTATAGATATGTCTGATTTAAATAACCTAATTATAATATCTTTTGCATCTATTTTAAGATGTGTGTTTTTACGTTCTTTTATCTCTTTACCACCAACTCCATCAATCCATGCTAAAAGCATGTGATTTTCAGAGTAGTCAAATTTATTTTTAAAATATATTTTTACTTTATCAGAACATACGGAATATGTTGGAACAGTCATTTTAATTTTCCAATCATTTTGGTTATTAGGTATTAACATTTGTGGAACTATTAACTTAGCATCCAACAATCCGGTTTGAGCAGCTTCAATCAGTTTCCCCCATATTCTATAGTCGTGGTCTTTTTCCGTACCACCAGTCCCGATGAGGAAAAAAAGCTCATGAATAAATATGCATTTAGGTAACTTCCCACATTTGGCTTTATCGATAAACGACATGTCACACGAAATAGCCTCAACAAATGATTTAGTCATATACTATCCTCTATTGATTACTACAATATACGATGGTTTATAAAGTGCCAGATTTAGCCTTTGTCTATATGCCACTGATGTATGCTAAAAACCGTCCTTGACGGATTTATAATTATAATGCGGGAAGGTCTTGTGGGGTAATGTCTATTACTAATTAAGCCGCTATCTGGCCTTTTCAGCACTGTTTACTTAATAGACAACTATCTCAACCTACCAAACACTGAACCAGACTCGGAAAGACCGTTGAAGCCGATCCACTGACAAACACACCTTGCGTTGTCTTCTCTGCATTCTGGCTGAACACCGTTGGTTCATTGTCGATCACGATGATGGGGATTCGATCTACCGCTCGATAGAATATCTTGTGAGGTAGGCTAGTGGCACCACTGGTTCCTATGATAATCAGCAGGTTAGCATCATGGGCTGCTTGAACGGCACTCGCCGCTTGGTACCATTCTTCGTCATAGCACTCGTCGAACCACAGGATGTGAGGCCTGGTTAGTTTTCCACATACTGAACAGACCAATGTCTCTCGGTCATTCTGGCTGAGTTCCTGACCCTTTTCCCAACTCGTGTCAATGGTCTCTGGAATGTCCCATACCTGGTGAGTGCAGTCAGGATCGCTACAGCGCATCTTGTTGATGTCACCGTGGATGGGGAAGGTTCTTTGATGTGAACTACCAGCCCTAAAATGCAGCCCATCGACGTTTTGGGTGACATGACGGAATCTGTCACCAATGGCATCTTCAAGCCTTACCAATGCTTCATGAGCTGGATTCGGTTGAGCGGCTAGACAGACAGCCCGCCGGTAGAGGTACCATGCCCAAACCATGTATGGATTAGCCATAAATGCCGTACTTTGGGCTAGTTCCATTGGCTGGTAGTTCCTCGATCCTACCCGCCAGTAGCCTTCTTCACCTCGAAAGGTTGGTATGCCGCTTTCTGCTGAGAGACCAGCTCCGGTCAGGATCAGAACGTTACCTCCATTTTTGGCAACGTCCCTACACCATGCTTCAGCTTTCTTCATGCTCATGATTTATTTTACAGGAAATAGCATTTACTTCTTTTCATAAACCTTTATGTAATTAGTAGGATTTATGTTTGGAGTCATAGAATACCCAAAATAAACAGCAAATGGGTTAGCATTCTTATACCCTTTCAAAACCTCATTAGTTTGACCATTTACCAACTGATAGGCTGTACGGTTAAAGTTTATGAATGATACAGAGTAACTTGTGCTAGTTGCTCTGTAGGTAGTACTCACTCCTGATACCACTTTAACTGCAAGATACCCATTCTGATTGAGGTCATTAGTATCAGGATTCATGGATACAGATAGATTAAATGAAGTGATTGGATCTCCAGAAGCTACAGAAGTAGCTGAAAATGGAGCTTGGACTATAGGCACAGTCCTAAAATTAGCTACTATATCTTTATTCAAGATAAGAGCTTCAGCATTGTTAGCTGAGTTAGCATCAGTATCAGCTACGCCGCAAGGAATACCATTACATTTAATATCAGGATTACTAAAGTATCTTACTTTAGGAAACTGATAAGACATAACAGTACCAAACTTACTACCTACAAGATTAGAAAAACCATAGGCATAAGGTTTAGATGCCACACCACTAGCATGCGCTCTATCATGAGCAAGACCCATATTATGACCTAACTCATGAGCAAAAGCATCATCATCACAATAATAACCACTATCTCTACCTTCATCAACTATAGCTCCGACTGCCTCAGAAGCAGCTGCTAAATTTGTGACTCCACCTCCTAAAATAAAGGCCCCTCCACAACTACCGTGTGATACTTTAAAAGGTCTTACAGTGATTACTAGGTCAGCTCCTACTTTATTCCTGGAAGTAGTCTTCCATGTAAATCCACTACCAAGAGCAATATTAGTTAGGGCAGTATCGCTAACATCAGATTTTTCATATGATAGAACTTTATACTCCATATTGACACCACTATTAGTAAGTGCAGTATTAGCTACAGCAACTAAAGAATCAATCCTAGCTTTTGTTCCAGCTTCAGTAGAATATCTAGTTAACATACCTTGAGTGTATTGAACAAGCAACGTAATTGTAGTCCTAACTGAATTATTAGGAAGTGTACTGGCGTTAGCTTTGGTATGATGCTGACCAACTACTGAGTTAACAGTATTATGATCTAGATTATTAGGATCAGGGTAAATGTCTTGACCGCACTTTTCCAGAGTTAAATTCATAGTTCTGAGGTCTAGGAGGCTAGTTCCCTCAATAGAGTATGCATTCTCTCCAAAAACGATTGACCCAAATACTGAATCAGTTCCTACAGTAAGAACAACTGATGAGTTTTCAACTCCAACTATATGACCGCTTACAGATTTACTATTCTCTGTACCTGAAACAGAATCTACATGAACAGTACCTTCTTCTCCAGAAGGTGACCTGAGATTGAAAGTAGCTCCGGGAACTACTTCAACCGCAGACTTATTAACTCGAATATGATGAACTCCTTTCTCTAAAGACCTAAGACCCTGAGTTTCGTATTCAAACAGGTCATCAGCGTTAGCATAAGCACAAAACATAGCTGACGACACCAACAGACTAATAATCGAACGTTTCATTTGATTTATCTCAAATAGCTACCGAAAAGACTCCGACGCATCCATTAGCTTAGTCATCCAGACATTCCCTAGTTCCTAAAAATAATCCTCTAAAAGGATTACACCGAGGATAATTCTGAACCAACCGAAGGACAAGTTTTGTGAACCCCGTCACAGTCTGGGCAAGACAGGGGTGTTATACCTATAATGGGGTAGTGTGTGTTTTTCAACAAAAACCAGCTTTCTTCATGCTCATGACCATTCCTTATATATGATCGTTGAAAGGATAGGTTGATCGAACATCCCTCGTGGACTGCCATGAGGGATGGTGTTGTGAGGGCTCAGGACGTTGGCACAACCCTCTGCGCCAGACCTCCACCCCATTGCCAGGCCTCTGGAGTTAATGCCGCTAAAGCCGCCTGCATTGCTTGGTCGAGGCCCTCTCCAGGCATAGTCTGTTTCCAGAGCTTGAGGATGGCACGTCGAGTAGGACGGTCGAAACTCTCACCGATGGACAAGTGGGTCAGCGCGTGGAGGAATGCAGCGATCACCTTGGCTTCACTGTGACCATTGGCTACCAGTTCCCGCAGGCATTGCACGATGTCTGCACCAAGCCCCCATTGTTCCAGCATACCTATCGACTCAGGCAACTGAGGCTGACGTGGATCGGAGTTCCATTGATCCATCAGGGTGCTAATAAATCCCACCGGGGTAGTGGATGCTGAACCGGCGAGTGCCCGGCCTGATGATGCTACCTTCCTGGAACGGGTAGGATAATGAATGTCAGATGCACTCGACACACAGGGACTTACCATTGCAAGCATGGGAAGAGGCTGAGACTGGCTGAGATGTCCGAGTGAGGAAGTGAGGGACTGGTTTCTGCTGATACCACCCCATCCCGCCGCTAGCATCTGAGGAACCTTGTGAACCTCGGGAAGATCCATAGCCTTGTCTGTGCGTTCGGCAATCACCAGAAAATGAGTCCATCGTGACAAAAGCTGGTAGTCGAGTGCTAAACGCTGACCATCCGCCTCCTCCGAATCAGTCACCTCTGCCATGCGATGGGCAGCGGCGAGGCGTGGAACCTCAACCTCGTTGGCTGAGATGATCGGCGTGGTGATGTCACCCGTCCCTTTCACTACCAGCCTGACAGAACCCTCGACAGGCTGATGGAAACCAGCAAAGACGTGTACCGTATCACCGGCGAAAAGAGTTTCTGGCAACTGAGTTTGCCAGTCTGGTTGAGTCGGCCATTCAACACGAGGATCGGAGAGTCTAGCCTGACGCATGCGGTGGAACTGAAGCGCCACCCGTTCAGCCATACCCTCTTGAGGAGCAACCAGTTCACAAGCACCCCCGGTCACCTTTGCGAGCGTTTGGAGGAAAGACTCGGCAACTGCGTTCCCAACTCCGATCGAGAAAACTCGGTGACCTGACTTCTGGGCACGTCTGATGACTCTATCGTGTTGGTGAATCTCACCATCGGTGATCAACAGGAGGGTTGTTAATCCATCGGGCTCACCAAGGAGAAACACTGCGTTCAATGCGTTCTCCATCTCTGTACCGCCCATGTCGGCATCGAGACTGGCCAGTGCATTCCTCGCCGTGGTTAGGGTTTTGGCATCGGCTGGCATCAGGGTTGGAAAAACATGTCGGTGGTTGTTACCGAACAGCGTGATGCTGAACTTGTCCTGTGGATGGAGCAGGGTCAGGATTCCCAGGGCTGCTTTACGCGCCTGGGCAATGCTGGTACCTCCCATGGAACCCGAGCAGTCGATCACTACTTTCAGGGTTAGTGGTTGATCCTCATCGCCTGGTACCGGAGGAATCCGCAGGGAGGCTAGAGCAACCTGTCTTCCACGGTCTGGTACCAAGATGCAAGAGGATTGAGCTGAATCGGATTCGAGGTTTAGCACAAAATCACGGTCAAGTACCGCAGAACCGACAATCCGAATGGTCTTACCAGTAGCGGATTCTTCCACGGTGATGGAATGGTTTGGGCTGGACAGGATTGCAGAGGCCAGATTTCCCTCTACGGTCACAGCAAGGTCAAGAGGGTATTCGACATCCAGGCCTGTCTCTGGAATCTGATGAGGTTTCAGCCCGGCTACCAGGGCATCGCCGTAACGGGGAGCAATGGTGGTTGGCAGCATGAAACGCAACTTTGCCCCATGCCAGAACAGCAGGAAGGCATAGCGGTAGCGGATTACCGCCGACTCACCAGCCATCAGGTTGCCGAGACTAGCGGTATAGAGACCCGGCCCGGATTCTTCAAGCAACACAGCGCTGTTACCGTCAGTGACTGCATCCTCATAGTCACGTTCAGCCTGTTTTTTCTCAATCACATAACCAGACAGTGTCTGACCGGCAATCTCGACCTCCAGACTGAGGAGAACGGCTCCAAGTGGCAGAGGAAAGGTATAGACCGCCTCGATGTTGGTATTGTGAGGGTTCAGGTAGGACTGCTCGACATCAACCTCGGCTACAAGACCGTGCAAGCGGGCATGAATCTTCACTCCCTTGAGGGCAGCCGCTCGCCCCTGACGGTCGGTAAGAATGGCTAGTTGTTCTTCACGCATGATGGATTCCTTAATAATTTGTGAGGAGGACAGACTTCTCAAGAAACATCGTCCCTGCATGGAAGTCCATACAGGGACGGTGCTGTAACGGGGTCAGGCGGCCTGACACACCCTTTCGTTGTCAGATGTCTTGAAACGGCACTCTGCTGCTAAACGGCGTAGAAACTGCTCGGGTGACAGGGATTCACCCAGCAATGCTCTCTGACGGCAGACCGTGGCAAAGTCTCCCGGCGTGAGATCGACCAAGGCGTTGAGCGATCGAGACAGGTTCTGAGGTACCTCATTAGAACCTGTCCCCGCGCCAAGTGCCTCACGAGCAAACATTGCCAGGCGTTGAGCAGGGTTCAAAGGTCGAAACTCCAGCTTGAAGTCGAAGCGGCGCATGGCCGCTTGATCGAGACCCGACATTAGGTTGGTCGCGGCGATAAAGATTCCAGGAAACCGCTCCATCTGTTGCAACAGCTCATTGACCTGGGTGCGTTCCCAGGAGCGTTGAGCCTTGCGTCGGTCGGACAGGAAGGAGTCCACCTCGTCGAGCAACAGCACGGAGTGGGCACCGTCACACTCACGGAACAGCTTGGCTAGATTCTGTTCAGTCTCCCCAACGTAGCAGCTAATCAGATCGGAAGCCTGACGGGCTACCAGCTCCCGATCCAGGGCATCAGCCAATACCTGAGCAAAGGCAGTCTTACCCGTACCAGGTGAACCATAGAAACACAGACTGCCTCGACCTCGACGATCCAAGGCTTGAGCAATCCTGGTCGGAGTAATTCCACCGGACAAGTTCAGGAATGCCACGTCAAACTCAGTGGCCGGCTTAGGCATTTTAGGTGCTGGTTGACCATGCAGCAGACTACGCACCGCTGCCACCCCTTCCCGAACCGTCTGTTCCGATGGGGCGTTGGGTTGCAAGTCGAGCAGACGACGGGCAACTCCCAACTGAGCAGGGGTTAGGGCTGCATCAGCCGCCAGTTCATCCAGCAGGGCGGTAGGTAACTGGCAACCTCCAAGATGACGCTCTGCCATCTGACGGCGTACCGAGCGTGGAGGGGTGACAAAGGCCACCGGGAGCAAAAAACGGCGTAGGAAAGCTGGATCCATCGAGTCGATGCTGTTGGTGATCCAGATTGCCGGTACTGGATTTTCCTCCAGGATGCGGTTCATCCAGCCTTTCTGCCGACCTGTGACACGATGCCCACCCATCATCGCTGCAAACCCGTTATCACCATCGGCGAACACATCCTCGACCTCATCGAAGATCAGCAGCGTGTCGCGTCTCCGCTCAAGCAGGCGCTGGGCTAGCAGGTAGGCTGATAAACGCCCCTCACGCGAGAGTCCATCGCCATCATCGTTGGAACTGCACACCAAAAATGCACTCAGACCACAGGATTCAGCCACTGTCCGGGCTAGCTCGCTCTTGCCAGTACCCGGAGTGCCGTGAAACAGTGCATTGACTCCAACTGCACCGGTGGTAGCAGCCTGTTTCAGAACCTCACGCAGTCGGGCGGTATCTTTTGCCAGGTGAGGAAAGTCATTCAGACTCCAGACTCCAGCGGGAGCAGGTTGTATCAGGGTCGAGATCAGAGCATCAACGTCCTTGGGGGCGGTGTCCAGTACCTCGCGGAGCAGGCTGGAGGGGCGTAAAAAGTCCTCCATGTCGTTCTCGTCGTTTTCATACTGCACCAGGTCTAATGAACGCAGGTGAGATCGCCGAGACAGTGTGTTACGCAGTAACGATTCATCAAGACCCAATGCTGCTGCCAATCTCCTCATGTTGACCCTGACATTGGCTCGATGACACTCACGGAGCAGGGTAGAGAAATGAGTTACCACCATGCGCTGTTCGAGGAAATCAAGAATGCGAGTTTCATTCGCATTGAGCCCGAGACTTTGACTCAGTACGACCAAGGTGGATGTAACAGGCTCATCACCATCAGCCTTGACCAGACGGGGGAGAACCTGTGGGTTCAGGGTCTCGAAAAACTGAACCACTCTTTGCCGTAGGACGCTGTTACGTTCGGGACGTAACATATCTGCGTGCCAGTCGGGATACTCGTCGATGTCTATGACTTTTTTCAATGGCTTGGTCAGTAACTGATCGACAGCGCGAGGGTCAAGCAACGGTAGGGTCAACTGCCAGAGGGCACCCAGAAAGTCTGGGTCTCTTAGACGATCATGCAGGGTAGGATCATTGAGCAGTTGCAGGGCATAACGCGCTGGACGTCTAGCTGTGGCGGGCACAGCAGAGAAGTCTCTATGCCAGTAACCATCCGAGAGGGTCAGAGTGTTGGTGATGCAGGTCATGATTAGTTTTCCTCGATCCAGGGTTGGAATCGACGGCTGTTGAAGTGCCAGGATAAAAACTCCCCACGATGAGGGCCTGTCTCATAAAACAGTCCGAGTATCAGGTCAAGGGATTCGTGGAAGTAGATGTCGCCGGAATCCTTTTCACCGTCGAATACTGGAGCATCGAGTATCTCCAGGATCACGGCGGGACGTCCTGGAGTTGGCAAGCGGCGGTTCTTCAGACCGGGTTTCCAGGTCACGAGATCACCAGGATGAAATTCATAACGCTGATTAAAATGCTGGTATCGAGCAGTCAGGGCAGCGCCTAGATCACCTTCCAAGCTCTCCGAGTCATCATCAAGATTCTCCAATGAAGTATCCTCCAGGGTTTTATGAGCGTCTTCATTCAGTCCGATGCGGTCAAGCAACTCACGGGAAGACAGTGGTTGGCTTTTACGAGACATGGTTTTACCCTCTTGTTAATAATTGAAAACTGACCATCTCAAGTAATTACCAGGTTAAGTCTATTCCCATAACTTTTCCCAGAATCCAGATTCGTCATGGTGTTTGTTTTTCATGGCTATCTCTAAAGGTAGGTAGCAGAATGTAATTCCAGGAGTCCGCATACTGCCGTCTGGATTCTCAAGGTAGTCACGAGCCTTTGTGTATTCTGGATTGCTCTCATCAAAGGGAACATCAATGTATAGTTGTCCACCGTATGAATCAAAGCCATGCTCGCTGGCTATGTTTCCACAAGGATGAATCTTGATGTTGTGAGACTCGAACCAACTGATAACATCTTTCCTAGCTGGCCATTCATCATGATTACCATCATCAAAAACATCCCTATCAAATACAATAAAGAGAACGTCTCTGTTCTTCTCACGGGCAATCTGATCAATGTGTTTTATCAAATAGGGCATAGACTGTCTCCAAATGATTAACTCTCTCAATTTGTCAGGAAGCATCCAGCTTGTAGCAGGTCTGGAGTTGTTGCATGTCGAGCCTCCTGTACCGTTATTCCGTTTCCCCCGTTATTTTCAGCCGTAGAAAAAGAGGCACGTTGAGATTCCTGTACCGTTTCCCCCGTTTTTGCCGTTTTTTCCAGCCGTAGAAAAAGAGGCATGTCGAGCTTCCTGTGTTTTTCTACGACCTAAAGAAACGGGTAAAACGGGGGAAACGGGGTCTTCTTGACGACAGACATGGTTATAGCCCCGCCGTGCGTCAGGTTTAGTCGCAGTAGTTTTCGGGTTCTCTAACCGCGTTGGGAGAAGGATTACCTTCTTCAAGATGAAAAAGGGTTTTCTAGGGAGATTTTCCCTAAAAACTTGATGCTCGACTTTCAGAGCTTCAAGTTATGTGATGGCAAAAACAGGCTGTGCAAAGGCAGCATGAGACGCCTGTAAAGAGAAATGCAGGGCTGTAGAGGCTTTTAGAAAGGTTCCCCACAAACCTCTGCCAGGTAGAATGAAAAAGCCGCTATGGGGTTCCTATAGGCTTATTTGAGGATCCATATAAGGAACCTAGAGGACTGGAACAAAGTGACGCGGGGTGGGTGTCAGTTTGAGCTTGGTTAAGATTACCTTCTTAAATACCCCCGGGGTTCCCTAAGTTATATATTCTTACTTAGTGAACCCCGTGGGTATTTCCAACCCTAGACCATCTCAGTCTGATACTGGAACAGAAGACAGCAACGCGATCATCCTCACCGTGATTCTTAGATGCTGGGGTTCAGCCTGCAATGGATCTCTGGGTTGAATGGCGTGCGTATAAGGCAATATATGGCTATAGCGCGGTTATATGAGTTTTGCGGACATCTCTGCTTATCATAATTATGATACTTCTGTATTCTCATTCATGGCTTCGCAAGGGTTGAACCAAGAGGCAAAACGCGCAGTCTGGAGCGGTTAACATCGATAGTCAGCAACGCTCCTTCTTCTAGTTCAATGCTCATCTGACGCAAAGCATCAATTACCTTCATACCTATTACCGCTGGACTGATGTTTTCAGAACGGAGTTGAACTACACTGGGTTTATCGCCTTGAGTAGCTGCTAGAATCGCACTGAAATCCAAGTCATGTGTTAGGACTATATAGCCATTAACTTTTGCATACGCCATGATTTCAACATCAGGGGCGTTCTTTGATCCAATCATTGACCAATGAACCGCGTCAATAGCGGCGTTCGCTAGTAAATCAACCCAACGCGGCGAAAGATTCATGTCAATTAACAGCTTCATGCTAGCGCCAATATGACTTCACGTTCCTCAGCTAGCCAGGCTGCGTATCGTAATGCCTGCATGATGTCCTCACGCTCCAAGTAGAAGTAGTCCGCAAGAATCTCGTCGATGCTAAGACCAGCTCCAATCTGCCCAACAATCATTCCTACCGTGACTCGCATTCCACGGATACATGCCTTACCACCCATGATGCCTGGTTGTTGAGTGATACGCTCAAACTGTCCCATGTTTATCTCCTTGGTTAGGTTATCCTGGGGTTCGCCTATAGAGTAGAGATTCTTATTAAGGGAACCTCTTTGATTATAGTCTTCATTAGAATCATCTGCATCGATCCATACTAAAAAGCCCAGGCTGGGAGCTTGATGGATTCCAGGCTCTCGCTGTATCCAGGCCAGTAGTTTTCATCCAGGCATTTCTTCAGGGTGTCTATGGCAATCAGGCATTTCCTCTTTCCCTCCTCCAGCGAGTAGTCTTCAATACGGTACACAGCCACCGCGTAGGGAGGAGTCTTTTCAATTGCCACGAAGACAAAGTCCTTGAGGTCTTCTCCCGTCACCGCCTTGTACCCTATCGCATACCAGGCAGCCTGGATGTGGTAACCGTACTGGGCAATGCTCCGGGCAAACCCATCATGGCTAGCATCGCAGGTGCTTTTGAGATCAAAACCCACTCCCCTGGCGCGTTTCAGGTAGTCAAACCGAGCCTTGCAGGGTTGATCCTCAACGTCCCACAAGGCTGTTAGCTCGGCAGTCCCACCGGTAAATGCTCTAGCACCGAGGGGGTGAGCGTGCAGACTGATACGCATCTGCTCAATGAGGTAGGCATCCTCGGCACTGATGTAACCCTTGCCTGGGTTGGCATTGCTAAACTCAGCCCATGCCTCCTTCCCTGCTTTGGTTCTACGATCCACCTTGGGTGCAATGACATAGCGGCTAGAAAAGGTCTCAGGCTCCAGCAGTCCCGCGTGGATGGCACTGCCAAGCCTCAAGGTTTCACTATTATCTCTGGACTCCTTCAGCCCTTCCAGATAGTGAGCAGGGCTACGGAGCAGTCTTCTGACGTTCGTCGATGAAAGTCGAGTCATGGCGTGGTAATCACGCTCGTTCATGGTTTCAATGAATTCAGCGGTCATGAGAGTCTCCAGGTTTGTGGCCTTCCTTGGCCGCGTCTGATGCCGTGCCAGCATCTACCGTGTTTTTTCAACCAGATCAGCTTCTGGCGTTGGCAGCGGCTGTCCTTCCGGTTTTGCCTTGGCTCTTGACGGTTCTTGCCGTTCTGCCACCTCCCACCTGGTGGAAAGAGGCCGCTTCATGCGGCTCCTCCCGATCAGATTCCAGACTGAAGACTTCCGCTTCGAGGGATTGTCGTGCATCTCCCCCAGCGTGAGCATGTCCATCCTGTCGGGAGATCTCGGATTCTTTTAACCGTGCAACCTCTACCTGCAAGGGAGTTGCTTGCGCGGCTTGTTCTTCTTCATACGCAATCCTGGCCACTAATGCGACGTTCAGCATGGCGCGTGTGTCCAGCAAGGTGTTTATTGCATTGGGCATGAATTCATCAAAATCGGCTGGGTCAAGTTCCAGCGTCGTCAACATCTCCAGTTCTTCACGAACCGTTGCGGCAGGCTGGCTCGCCATGGAACTAACCCGGTTCCTAATGCCACTTATACGGGAGGCTATAGTGGAAACACGGTTTACTTCGGCACGGACCTTGGCGGTCTTTTCATCATCCTTGCGCTTTTCTTCTGCCTTGATGATGGCATTCAGAGGTTCATCAATCTTCAGCAGTTCGGCAGTGATTAGTTTGGCTTCCGAGTCGATCAATCTGATCCGCTCAACAGATGGTGCTCTTAATTCTATGCGTAGCTTTTCCAGCGCTACTCGATACCCGCGAACCTCGGCACGGGCGGCTATTGCAAAGCCCATCCCCTTCCTGGTTGTTACATCAAACGGGCCGGCGTGATTAATCCTTAATTCCGTTAGGACGTCAGCGGTGGTGTTGTATTCAACGATTAGCATTTGCTCAGTCATGATGGTCTCCAGAATTTATGACAGTTTTAATCAGGCAGCTTGTTGAGTCTGAAGCTGTTTAGCCCATTGCTTCAAGTTCGACAGCAGCATGGTGAGGTGCTTGGCTGGAAGCTCGGAGAGTTTTACAACCCCCCATTTTTTATTCACCCATGTCTTGACCCGCTCACGATCCAGGCCTGTGATGTGGATTTCTGCTTCCAGCAAACGGTGCTGCTGCACGCTGATAGGTATGTCAGCGGGAGGTTCAGTTTTAGGGAACGGTGCTGGATGGGGTACTGGTTTGGGAGCTGATGCAGGTTTTGGTGATTCTCGGAGTTCACCAACCCTGCCTTTGTCTGGTTCGATGCTGGCTTCTGGCATGTCCTCAAGGTCTTGGGTAAAGACCTCGGAAAGACCAGCCAGTCTCAAAGTAGCGTCGATCATGGCGGACTTTTCAGCCATCTTGAGGGCTTTATTGAGGTCTCCGTAGTCTTGCTTGACAGCACGAGCCCCCACGCCGTCGGCAACTTTCTGACCTCTGGCATCGTAAAGTTCACAACGGATGATGATGTTTGTAAGCTCAACCCCTGACAGAGCGGCTTGTTCGTACTGTCCGAGCGTTGGGAAGCTGGCTGTCACTCCCAGCATTCCACATATCTTCTCAGCGCCAGGTTTCCACAGACTGGGCTTGCTTGGGCCTCGTTTGGTAGGAATGCAGCCAAAGTCAGAACCCTCGACCAGTGCTGAGCGTACCCACTTGATCAGGGCTGTGCGGTTGTCCTGTCGTCGAGCCAGGGCTACACGGAAGGTTTCGGCGGGAATGTCGAGCGGGTGATTGGTTTCAACTGGGATCACGTCTTTCATCAATAATCCCCCACGATTACTTGCGGGGCCTCCTGCTGTGCGAGTTAGCGTTCGTTGTCTTCAATGGCAAGTGAGAGTTGCATCTTGTCGATGTCATCATTCCAATACACATTGACGAAACCCTGGGCTACCAGCATGACAATACCATCATGCTCTTTCTTGATCTTCCCACACCATTCAATCCATTTAGGAGCGTTCTCCCAAAGCTCCTCGGGGCTTTCAGCCTTGATTGCTCTAACGATGTTTGTAGCCTCGTTGCGTGTGAACCCTTGGTCACACAGCCAGTCGATGCTTTCTTCAATCGGGTTCATCCTAATCTCCTTTTATCCTAAATCCAGGCATTCTTGTTTTTCACCGAACATGGCGTCTTGTAACCATCCCATATACTCACCCTGACAATCAGTTTCATCATAGGGATTTTCATCCTTCATGTCTGACACCTCAATGATTGAAAAACCATCGTCATAATCATTGACTGATTCTTTACCAATCTGATACTCTTTATTCATCTGGTTGCTCCAATCGGATAGATGGTTAGCCTTGTGAGGGATTGCTACTCCCTCGCAAGGCATCTCATTAGGCTGCTGACTTCAAACGTCGCACCTCCTCAGCAAGTACCCACAAGCCTCGATTGATCGCCACGGTTTGATCAATGCCCTTGATCCCTCGGGTTGTGGTGAGGCGTTGGCGTCCCTTGGCATTCCGTCGGTAACCATGCAACCCTCCCCGGATGAGGTTTTCCTGAGTACGGTTTAGGGTTCTCCATAGGTCATTGCCTTGATCTTCCCAGCGCCTGGCAACGTTCAAGCTCGCTTCATTGATGGGAGCCTTGTCGGTGTCTTGATACCGTAGTGCCAGGGCTACATGGTTGAATGCGGTGATCTCGGGAGGGCTCAGGGTGATGGACTGCATGGCCATAACCTTCTCAACCACTTGAGGCATGTCCTGGATGATCTTGCATGACCCTTCGATCACCCGATCCAGAGCATTGGCCTTGTGAGGAATACGGGTCGAGTCCATATCCCCTTCACAGGCGATCAACCCGTTACTGCATACCAAGCGGAACAGCCCGGTCATCAACTGGTAGGAGCTTGACCCGTCGTGAGAGTTGAGGATGACCACCTCTGGAAACACATCCCCAACCTGCTGACTGCCGGCATGGCGTAGGCGGATCAGGTGCTTGGATGCGTTTTCATTCCCCTCAGTCCGGCTCTTGGCTTGGGAAACTGATACGGGATGGAACCCTTCGGCCATGAGCCCTCCAAGCAGCTTTTCGGTAGGGACAAACCCGTAACGCTGGGAACGAGACTCATGGGCGGACTCAGCAAAGATGGCGGGAGCAGCACGCCTGACATCTTCGAGGCTGAGGAAAGCACCGCGTGAGGCAGTAGCAGAGGTGTTGTGTTTGAAGCTGCTGGTATAGCGGATGGTTTGCATTTCAATTCTCACAAAATAAGTATGGAAATAAAGGCATAGTGATGCGCTAGGGGGCTAGTCAGAGGCTTTAGCAGACTCTGAGGG
>Ga0194047_10000821_pt1 | contig 19756 bp, 23 predicted proteins | sample JunL225m_MetaG_2_FD_160070 | JGI IMG/M metagenome (GOLD analysis project Ga0194047, IMG submission 160070) | Anoxic zone freshwater microbial communities from boreal shield lake in IISD Experimental Lakes Area, Ontario, Canada - Jun2016-L221-5m | ecosystem: Environmental > Aquatic > Freshwater... | reverse complement strand
TCAATTCCCCAGCCAATGACTTCTGCCATACGAGCCGGATCATCAATGGTCCATGAGTTCACTTGCAGGCCATGGGAATGAAACACCTCGATACACCTCTGATTCAAAAACTTTGTGTACGGATGTAATGCCGTATAGCCAAACCCTGCCAGATCACGTGCGACACGTTCAAGGTCTTCATCGCGCACACCTTCAGTGAGCCATGCTGTACGGACTTCGGGGCGCAACGTACGCATTGCATCAACAGTTGGTCTGTTGAATGCGGAAATCAACCAGCGATGATCTTCGCCGCGTTCGGCAAGATGTTCGGCAACCGTGGCGGCCAAACTGTCCTTGGCGTCATAATCGACATCCGCTGGGTGATTCTTAATTTCAATATTGACCCACATGCCTTCGCACGCATCAAGAGCTGCTGAAAGCAACGGCACATCAACGGGAAGTTCCACCGCTGTCATTTCGCAAATTACGCGACCATCGGGCAATACAGCATCGTGATGCACGGCCATTGCACCATCACGCGTGCGCCGAACATCAAGTTCCACTGCATCTGCGCCCATTGTTCCGGCACGACGAAAAGCTGCGAGAGTATTTTCCCGTTCCGCCCGTGAGGCACCCCTATGGGCTATTACCTGAATCTGTGTCATATTGCTCACGCCTTCGGTGGATTTATATTTGTACTTTCAAAATACAACCTGAGAACTTTGGTTTCTGCATTGTCACTTGGCATCTTGGCTCGTAGCGTTCACTCTCGGCAGTTATCTGCCAGCCCGTTTCGCGCTTTGCGCCTTAGTCCCCAAACAAAGGAAGTCCGACGTGTCAATCCTCGCGTCATCTCTCGCTCTTGGTAGTGCCGATTACACATGGCGCGATCAGGCCATGTGTCGAGATACAGATCCTGAATTGTTTTTTCCTATCGGAACTACCGGACAAGCATTGTTGCAAATCGCAAAAGCAAAATCAGTATGTTGCCAATGCCCTGTCACCGTTGAATGCCTCGAGTTTGCACTTGAAACAAATCAAGACACTGGCATCTGGGGTGGCAACTCAGAAGATGAGCGCCGACAAATGCGTCGCACCGCAGCTCAACAAGCCCGTAGTCAGCGCGCTCAGTAAATCAATCGCTCTGTAAGGGCACCCGCAACAGAATCACTGTTCCGGTATTTCCATCTCGCGGAACAAACTCAACCTCTGCCAACTCTTCGGCATGTGCGGGTCGCATTTCAATTGTTCCCGCTAATTCCGTGGTGACCAACGTTCGCACGATGGATAAGCCAAGACCTTTGGCATCTGCCAATTTGAATCCGGCAGGAATCCCACGGCCGTCATCAATCACTGCAATTTCTAATTCAGACTCTTCTACGTGAAGACGCACTGCAACATTTCCGCCGCCATCGCCTTCGGGAAATCCGTGATCAACAGCATTCTGCAACAACTCAGTCAGCACCACCGACAACGGTGTCACAACCGTGGCGGCAAGTCGCCCGCCATCGCCAATCACCATGAATCGCATCGGACGCTCAGGCGACTGCAAACTTTCTTCTACAAGTCGCAGCAACGGTCGCACAATTTCTACAAACGCCACGTCATCACCCGGTTCACGAGACAACGTCTCATGTACCAATGCAATGGTGCGAATGCGTCGCACTGATTCAGCAACTGCAGCTTTTGCTTCGGGAGACTCAAGCCGTCGCGCCTGCAATCGAAGCAATGATGAAATAGTCTGCAAGTTGTTTTTCACTCGGTGATGAATTTCACGAATGGTTGCATCTTTCGACAGCAACAACCTGTCGCGACGTCGTAATTCACTGACATCACGCAACAACATCACGGCCCCTGTTACAACAGGTTCTCCATCAACTTCATCAACAATCGGAATGCACCTAGTAAGCAGCGTTACCTCTGACGTTTGTTCAAACTCTTCCACAACTGGTTCACGGCGCTCGAACGCCTGACGAACAGATGAATCAATAACACCCAATTCCGACAATGTTTGACCGACAGCATTGGCGCTAATACCTACGCGATGCAATGCAGATGTTGCATTCGGAGACGCATAACGAACCCGCGCATCGGCATCAAGAACAATTGCACCGTCACCAACGCGAGGCGCAACGCTTGAGTCAGCCACTCTGCCCACAAACGGGAACGCTCCACGCACGATCATTTCGGCGAAACGATCGAAAATCTCAAGATATGTGCGTTCAAGTTCGCCCGGCTGGCGACCTGTGTGCTGCGACCATTCACGTGCAAGCACCGCAATGACTTCGCCTTCAAACTGCACAGGAATTGCCATCATTCGACAATCTTCAGCAACACCTTGGATGAAGATCTCGCCTTCGCACGGAACGCCGCCCTTCATCGCTGCATTCAGCAGAGGTCGTTCAACACTGGAGGTCTGTGAACCTACCCAGTCAGCTAGATACAAGGTCTGGCCAGTCGCTGCGCGTACCTGAGCCAGAACTAGCCAATTGTCTCCCTCGACTGGCACATACATCAGTAGGTCGGCAAAGCACACGTCTGCGAGCATTCCCCACTCGCTGGCCAGATTGACGAGATGACCAATCTGTTCTTTCGACAGGTCTGTGTGCTGGCGAGCTAGTTCACCAATGGTTGTCATAGGCAATCCCTTCCGGGTGCCAGTCTTGCCTACCAGCCTGGGCTGGTGGTGTCTCTCTTAGTCGCCAAAGCCAATGCGGCGTTCTGCATCGGTTGATCCGATTTCTACGTACGCAATTTTTGCTGTCGGGATAGCGATGTCTTTGCCCTTTTTGTCGGTGATCCACAATGTTGCAGTTTCACCTTTCAACGCAGCGTCGACAGATTTCTTCAATGTCTCGCGCGCCTTGGCGTCGTCTTCTACCTCGATGGCGATTTCACGGGGGGCTTGTGTGATTCCGATGCGAATGTCCACTGGGATGTCCTGCTTCTACTTTTGGTGATTACTTATTGTCGTATCGCGGGCGACCGGCGCCTTCACGGTACAGGTCAGACCATCTTCAAGCCTGCGCTGAAAATTTTCTTTGGTTTCATGGCCACAATTTGGGCCGCCAATGCATGAAAAGCAGCCCCAGCTTCTGACTCTGGAGCGATAGCAGCGATGGGATGACCATCGTCTCCCCCTTCACGCAATTGCGTCACAAGAGGAATCTGGGCCAAGAGTGGCACTTCAAGTTCAGCTGCAAGTTCTGCACCACCGCCAGCACCAAAGAGCTCGTACTTTTTGCCATCGTCGCCAGTGAACCATGACATGTTTTCAATGACGCCGCGAACAGTGAGATTGACTTTCTTTGCCATTGCAGCAGATAAGCGTGCAACTTTCTGTGCAGCTTCCTGCGGTGTTGTTACAACAAACACTTCTCCGCGTGGCAAGTACTGACTAAGGCTTAGTGCAATGTCACCGGTGCCTGGCGGCATGTCGATCAACAAGAAATCAGGTTCATCCCAGAACACATCGGTAAGAAATTGTTCAAGCGCTTTGTGCAACATAGGTCCGCGCCAAATAACTGCTTCACCTTCAGGCACGAAATACCCAATAGAAATACAACGAACGCCGTAATTCTCTGGTGGCAGCAACATGCCGTCAATAACAACAGGGTCGCGTTCCGCGCCCAGCATGCGAGGAATGGAATAACCGTAGATATCTGCATCCACGATTCCGACAGTGTGGCCACTTGCAGCAAGTGCAACAGCAAGGTTTGTGGTGACGCTGCTTTTCCCAACGCCGCCCTTGCCAGAAGAAATCAACAGCACACGAGTGGTGGAATCTTTTGATGCAAACGGCACTGCACGTCCTTCTGCGTGTCCGTGAGCAGGTCCACTGCCAGCGGTGGCACCTGGCGTGCCGTTCAACATGGTGCGTACGTTCTGTCGCTGCTCATCAGTCATGACACCGAAGTTGATGCTGACTCCCGCACCATTGACAAGTGGAGTCAACGCATTGGTGACGAGGTTTGTGATTTCGTTGCGCATCGGGCATCCGGCAACGGTCAAAGTGATTGTGAGAGATACGCCTTGGCTTGAGACTGCAATGTCGTGCACCATGTCAAGGTCAACGATTGAGCGGTGTAATTCGGGGTCTTCGACGGGGCGAAGGGCCTCGATAACTTGGTCAATTGTTGCTGTGGGCATGGGGACTCCGATGGATGGGGGATTTTGCACTACGGCCATAGGTACAATACCTGCGTGTCCGACATGACCACCACCCACGTCATGACTCCGAAGGCTTTTACTGCCACGGTGTCTGCCATGACCTCAGCATTTGGCGACCCCACGAGGCGCGCCATCTATCTGTTTGCTCGTGAAGAGGGTGACGGAGTCACAGCTACACAGGTTTCTGACAAATTTGAATTGCACGCAAACGTTGCTCGCCACCATCTCGACAAACTTGCTGCCGGCGGATATTTAGAAGTCACAATCGAACGAGCAAAAGGTCAAGGCGTTGGTCGCCCTTCGAAGCATTATCGCGTTGCAACCAAAGACAGCGAATTTGAATTCTCTGTTCGCACCGACGATCTCGTTCTCACTCTTCTCGGCAAAGCACTCGCTGCACTTCCGCCCGACATGGCACACACCATTGCTGAACAAGTTGGCCGCGACTACGGCCAAGCAATGGCAACTGGTCTCACTGGTCACGACGCAGCTGTAGGGCATCGTTCACTTCGTTCTGCAATTCAAGCAGTTGCCGATGCACTCACTGCTCACGGTTTCGCAGCTCATACAGATGACAAGCACGACAAGTTGCGCATTGTTACGAGCCACTGCCCATTCGGCGATGTTGCAATTGAACACCCAGTCATTTGTGCAGTGGAACGTGGAATGGTGAAGGGAATGCTCGGCGCAATCTACGGCGACACTGATCCAGAGACCATCGACTCAATTCCTGCAGGCGACACGCTCTGCATCACCACCGTTTAGTAACGAGTTAGTCGCCCCAGTGGCGCTGTTCCAAAAACGGGTCGCCGTACATGTGATATCCGTTGCGCTCCCAAAAGCCTGGTTTGTCAGCATTCATTACTTCAATGCCACGTAACCACTTTGGTGATTTCCAGAAATACAAATTCGGAACAAGCAAACGAACAGGGCCACCGTGAATTGGTTCAATCGGTTCATTGTCAAACTCCCACACAACCAACGACTCATCACGTGTTGCATCATCAAACGGAAGGTTTGCGGTGTACCCATGTTCGGCATGGCCCATGATGTGCGTTGCGCCAGCTTGAACGCCAGCAGCGGCTAACAAATCACGCACGCGCACACCGCGCCACACGGTGTCAAACTTTGACCACTTCGTCACACAGTGAATGTCGGTTGTAAGGGTGACCGAAGGCAATGCAGTGAGTTGTTCAAATGTCAACACATACGGCGTGTCGACTAGTCCACCAATTGTCAGATTCCACTCACCTGGTGCATAGGTCGGCACATCACCCACGTGCAACACAGGAAAACGATCAGTCAGGTACTGCCCTGGCGGTAGGCGCGAAGGGTCATACCCCTGAGCAATAACTTCTTCACGATTGCGATCGAAAAAACCCATGTATCTATTCTGCCTCTAAAAGTTCTTCTGCAGGTTCTTCATCACGCAGATACCGTGTGCCTATGCCTATTTATCTCGTTCGCCACGCAAAAGCCGGAAGTCGTTCGGCGTGGATTGGCGATGACCGTGACCGCCCCCTTGTCGACAATGGCTGGGCCCAAGCACACGCATTAGCCGACCGCCTATCGCTGCTCAGTCCAAGTGTGTTGTGGTCAAGCCCATATCTTCGCTGTCAACAAACACTGCAACCGCTCGGAGAACTGTGCGGCCTAGACGTTGTTGTCGACACCAGACTTGAGGAAGATTCGCCATTAGAGAAGTCACTCGCCGTTTTGGATGACGCACCAGACAACGCCGTGCTCTGCAGTCACGGTGATGTCATACCTGACGCAGTGAATGGTCTTATTCGTCGAGGCATGGACGTTGACAATATTCCGCGAGCTCTCAAAAAAGGATCTGTCTTTATCTTGCACCGCGAAAAAGGTTTATACATTCGCGCGGAATACTGGGAGCCACCCGAAACGAAATAGCGCTACTTCCGTAGAGCCTTGTCGACTTCAGCAACAATTGAGTCGACAAACGACTGCACTTCTTTTGGCGGGTTCATCGCCTTGCATGTATCCAACTGTGGTTTTGCCAGAGTTGCGCTGTTGAGAAAACGGAAATACACAATGCCAAGAAAACAATGAGCGTCCGGATATTTTTCATCCACTCGCTGAGCGTGCAATAAATCTTTTACCGCAGTTATCAACGCAAGCTGCTTGACGTTTCCGGTTGCTGCTCGGGCGGTCAATGCCAGAATCCACGAACGATATGTCAGAGCTTCGGCATTGTCGGGTTCTAGTTTCAATACTTGCGTGTAGAGCTCGATTGCTTTTCCTGGGTCAGAAAAATTCAGTTGACGCGCACTTGATAACAAAGTGGACGAACTTTGTTCAAATCCACCCGAAACACTTTGGCCGGGTAAACGCTGGCCTGACTGACGAGCCACCCATACTCCGGCACCAGCTGCAACCGCTACAACAACGACAACAACCAGAATTCGTCGCACCCAGCTCCGTGAAACGATTGGTGATTCGACAACAACGCCTTCTAGTTCGCGCGTGATTGCAGCAGTGCGGGCAATATAGCCATCGCGTAGTGCCGCATAATCTGTGTCGTCTATGTCCCCTGCTGCCCGCTCATTGTCGAGGTCTCGCAGTGAACGCAACAAAAACTGTTGTTCAAGCCGCAGTTCATCAGACATCAGACATAGTCCTCGTCGGTCGGGTCCTCAGCAAGCAATTTCTCCACGAGAGCAACATCATCGGATGAAGCTGCACCACTGTTATCACGTCGCCAACGACGAAACGCTGCCCATAGTCCCGCGATAGAACACACCAATACTGCAATCGGCAAGATCCACACAAGAGAATCAATACCCGTCGCACGGGGAACTAGGAGAACTTTCGCCTTAAAAGTGTCAGCGATAGAGCCAATAATTTGGTCGTCTGTCAATATGCCAGCACTGACGTCACGGGCCACCTGGTTTCGAATTGCTTCAGCGGCTGATGCACGCGATACATACACACTTTCGCCATCGCAGGTTGGACATGCAATGTGTTGTGTAATCGAGTCAATGCGATCGGACTGCGTGAGCGGACCGTTATCGCGCGTTGTTCCAATTGTCAGCAATGCAACAACAACCAAGCCCATCAACATCCATACAGGCCATGATTTCAAGCGGTTCATTGCCCACCTGCAAACTGAGTCTTTAATTCATCAAGACGGGCGGTGAGAAAACCTTTTGTCAGAGCACCCATGATGCGCAAGCGAACAAAACCGTTCGGATCAATCACCCATGACTCTGGAACTTTTGCAACGCCAAATGCCACCGAGATTGCACCGTCATCATCGCGCACTACTGGCCATTTGCCGCCATTTGTCTCAAAGAATGCCGTGACGGCTCCGTCAGAATCATCATTCACAATCGTGTATAGCTCGACTGCGTTATTCGATACTTGTTGTTCCTTCACGAAATCAACCAACAATGGATGTTCCTGTCGGCAGGGCACACATGTGGAGTTGAAGAAATTCAGCACCACCCAACTGCCTTTGCGATGCGACAAATCAAATGTCCCGCCGTCAAGAGTGGTTGACTTCACGGCCGGTGCTGGTTTGCCCAATAACGGTGACGACGCTGATTCAGAATCCCCTGACTTTGCCATAGCGAGCACTACGAGGAATGCAATGAGTACTGCGCCCACTGCGCCAGCAATGTACGGAACACTTCGGCCCCTGTTCACGCATCGACCTTTTCAGGAACGAGAGCAGATGTTGCATCTGTTGGCTTACGGCGACGTCCAGGGAATGCGGCCAACAATGTTCCGATACCCATGAGCCCTCCACCAATCCACAGCCACATCACCATTGGCTTAATGAATACTTTGATTTTTGCAGATTTGCTTGACATTTTCACGGGCGGCTCAATGGTGAGATAAATGTCATTCACAAAAGTCGACTTCACAGAAGGTGTACCAATGTTTGTTCCCATTGACTTGAACTTTGTAATCGCTGGTGAATAGCTCTTACCGCCATCAACTTTGACAATGGCCGCAACCACCGTGCGCCGTGCATTTGTGTCCGTTGAAAAACCTGTGAGCTCAAAAGTATGACCACTGAACGTTGCAACAGAACCTTGCTTTAATTCAATCTCTTGACTGTGGGTGTAACTATTTGAGGCAGCAAGGGCAACTGCAATCATGATCACGCCAATGTGCACCACCATGCCGCCATTTGCGCGGCCCAATAAACCACGTAGACCTTGACGCCGTGTTGCAAGTACTAATTGGCGCAACGCAGCACCGCCAGCAAATCCGCCGAGTGCAAAAGTTAATAACGGAGCAAATCCTGTTGCGCCTATTCCAACACTTAGTGCAAGGGCGCCAATTCCACCCCATGCTGGCCAGAACAAACGAGTTGCTAGCAATTCACCTGACGCCTTGCGCCATGGCAATACAGGTGCGATGCACATTAAGAACAGCAAGGTCAGTCCGACGGGCACAGCCAACTTGTCAAAGAAAGGCTCACCCACTACAAGTTGGCGGTTTTGTAGTGCCTCGATGATCAACGGGAACACTGTCCCGAGCAGCACCACAAATGCGAACACGCTAAAGATCACATTGTTTGCAAGGAACGCACCTTCTCGAGACAACGGCGAGTCGATGGTTCCCGGTGAATGCAATTTTTGTCCGCGCCACCCAATCAGTGACACAGACACAACCACGATGATGGCAAAGAACGACAATAGATATGGTCCGATATTTGAATCACTGAAGGCGTGAACACTGTTCAACACGCCAGATCGCGTGAGGAATGTGCCGAGAATTGTGAGGCTGAATGTGGACACGAGAAGCGACAAGTTCCATACGCGCAACATGCCACGACGTTCTTGCACCAACACAGAGTGAATGTATGCAGTACCGGTGAGCCACGGAATGAACGATGCATTCTCTACTGGGTCCCATGCCCAGACGCCGCTCCAGCCCAACACTTCGTAACTCCACCACGAGCCAAGAATGATTCCGAGAGTCAAAAAGCCCCATGAAAACAATGCCCAGCGACGTGTCTCGACAAGCCAACCTTCACCAACGCGCCCAGTAATCAATGCTCCTATTGCAAAAGCGAACGGAACAGTCATGCCGACATATCCGAGATACAAAATCGGTGGGTGGAACACAACGAGAATGTGATTTTGCAACAACGGGTTTGGTCCGGGTCCGTCAAGTACTCCGGCTGCACCAGCAGCAAATGGATTCGCTGGCCCCAAAGTCAAGATGAAAAAAAAGATGCCCACAAAAAACATGGTGGCCACTGCCCAACCCACCATGGGGTCAGCAATACGCGTGCGATATTTGAAAACTATGCCAGCAGTTAGGCATGTGAGAATAAGTACCCATAAAAGTATGGAGCCCTCGAGTGCGCTCCACACGGCGGTGAAGTTATACAACGCAGGCGTACTTTTCGAACCAACTTTTTGTACGTATGCAAGCGAGAAATCACGAGTGATCATTGCCCACTCCATTGCAGCAAAGGCAGAGATAGCGGCAACGCAGGACAATGTGGCAAAACGCGGGACAAGACGCAGAACCTTTTCGTCTCCGTTACGCGTGCCCGTGACAGCAGCAATCATTCCGAAGAATGCACCGACGAGCCCAACAAGGAGAGCTGCGCGACCGAGCGGGCCAGCTAGCCCTTCAACACCGAGCATGCTGCTGCCTCTTTGTTTGCTTGGTCCATTCTCTTGGCATTTTTCTGGACGTATTGGTTTGAATGCTTCACTTCAATGCGATCACTCTCAAACACACCATCTACTACTCGACCATGCGCAATGATCGGAATGCACTCCTGAAAGATGCCGCCAGGGTCACCTGCGTAGTCGACTTTCAACGTTTTTTTGTTGAAGTCAAGAGTAAACGTGGTTCCGCCATCAGCATGTTGTACCGAATTTTGCTCGACAACACCTTGAACCCGCATGCGCCGTTCGCCGCTGCACCCACTTCGTACGCCTACTTCATCAACATTGCAGTAGTAGTCAATTGCACTGGTCAGAAATTTGGTGACAACGACTCCCCCACCCAAAAGAGCACCAACAACAATCAACATCGGCAACCAGCGTCGCTTGCGTGCCGGTGGTTGAGCCCCTGGTTCTGTTGCTGTACGAGGTGTTAGGTCCATGGCATTTCCTCGTTTGTTGCATGCTTGGCCAAGTCACGTCCGCGACGAACGACCCACACTGCATATACGGCAACTGAAACCGCTGTAATTCCCCAAGTTCCGAAAATGAAAGATGCATGTTTCATGCTTACTACGCTCCCGCTTCATTTCGTCGAGCTGCAATTGCAACGTCAAGACCTCGGTCTGCAAATGAATCTTCTAACAACATGCTGCGCTGACGATGAAGTAACAGCCACACGTACAACACTGTGAATGCAAACAACCCAAGGAATAAAGAAAACAACATCAGACCATCAAGCGCAACTTTTGCATTCGGGTTAGCTACTGATGCTTCTTGATGCAGTGAGCGCCAGAGGCTGACACTGAAATGCACAAGCGGCACTTCCAAAATGGCTAACAGCGCAAGAACTGACGACCGGCGTGCGCGTTGTCGATGAGTGCCGCCAAGTTGCCGCACAGCTAGATAACCGATGTACGTGATGAACAAAAATGCGGTACTGGTGAGACGTGCATCCCATACCCAGTACGTTCCCCACGTGAGTCTTCCCCACATGCTTCCTGTTACTAACGAAACAGCAACAAACAGGACACCAATCTCACCTGACGCTCCGGCAACTCGATCCCACGCAAGTGACCTGTTCTTGCCCGACAAATACACAGCTGAACACATCGCTGTCATTCCGAAAGCAATGTACGCAGTCCAGATTGAAGGAACATGCACGTACATGATGCGCACAGTGCTACCTTGCACGACATCTTCAGCAGAAAACCACAGCCCGCAGAATGCGAGTCCAGCAAGCATGAGGATGACAAGGATTCCGAGTCGCCGCGTTGCAGAAGTTCCGGTGCCTGACTGTCCGGCCATGTTCACATCCACTTCACTAAGTCTGACCGCCAGAAGGCGATGGGGAAAATCGGGACCTATTCGTCGACCAGAGGACCAAAGGCAACGGTTCCGACAGCGCAAAACAGAACCGCAAAGACCAAAAGAAGACCAATCCATGGCCACCCTTCGGACACTGTGGTGCCGCCGCTACCAAATGCCGCCTCGGTCGCCCGTGTGGCGCCGATTAGGACAGGTGCTACCACTGGCAACAACAGAAGCGGAAGAAGCGTCTCCCGTCCCCGCGCACCTGCAGCAAGACCTCCGTACAGAGTACCCACGCTTCCGAGCCCAACGGTGGCCACGACAAGGGTGACTATTGCCTCACAGAATCCGGCCAACGTCATATTGACCCCATAGAGAACAACTGCTGTTGCTACCAACAACAGTTCCAGCACAAACAGTTGCACCATCAACGCAAGTGCCTTACCAACAAAAATGGCGCCCATGTCTATTCCTGCAACTCGAAGCGCGTCTAATGCTCCATCTGCTGACTCAACAGTGAAAGATCGCTGAATAACTACCAACATGCTGAACAACGTGGCTAACCACACAAGCCCTGGCGCTACTCGCTGCAAAATTCCTTCATTGTCCAGTGCGAATGCAAACAGCACCATAACAATGGCCGCAAACGGCGCAACTTGATTAACGAGAATGCGACTATTCCATTCAATGGTCAGATCTTTGCGTGCAACTGCAATTGCAACACGACGCTTTGACGCTGCATTGCTCATGATGCACCACCACCATCAATAGTGACTGTGCGTGTCGCTAAACCAAGTGCACGGTCACGTTCATGACTTGCAAGCACAACAGTGGCGCCAGATGTAACTGCGGACCGCAAGAGTGCGTCTAATTCATCACGACCGGCCGCATCAAGACCAGCGTGTGGTTCGTCTAATAGCCAAATCTCTGCGCGACGCACTATGAGACTGGCTAATGCGCAGCGACGTCGTTGCCCTGCAGACAACTGTGACGCTTTGACATCGGCAAGTCGGCCTTCAATGTGCATCGTTGCCATTGCAGTTTCTATTTCCGAATCAGTAGCGCCAACTGTCGATGCCCAAAATTGCATGTTCTGCATAACAGTGAGGTCTAGGTACAAACCATTGGTGTGACCTAGCAGTCCCACACGCGAACGAATAGCTTCTCTGTTCGTTGCGAGATCAATTCCCAGCACATGGCCTGTTCCACGTTCAATTGGCATCAAACCTGCGCACACTCGCAACAACGAAGTTTTCCCTGCGCCATTCGGACCTTGCAGCAGAACTATTTCTCCGCGCTGTACTTCAAGATTTACACCCGCCAAAGCAGGAAACTGACCGAGGACGGCAACGACACCTGAGAGCTGAATAACGGTGTCCATGCCATAGCCACGCTAGTGACCCGCATCCATCACTAACAACGCCACTACAGTCGCCCAGATGGCAAAGGACTCAGACTCATCGCAAGGGCCCGTCTCTCGACTTCTTGATGTTCTTGGCCGCACCATGATTGCTGCCGGTCTATTGCTGTTGTCGTTTGTGGCGTATCAACTGTGGGGAACAGGAATTGCAGAAGGCCGTGCTCAACGTTCACTTGCTACAGAATTTGTGACGCAACAGCCAGCCACTCCAGATTTTGGTGGACTCGTCGGACGTATCACAATCCCGTCTATCGGGGTCTCAAAATTTGTCGTAGCTGGCGTGCGATTGGCAGATCTACAACGTGGTCCCGGTCTCTTTCCGGGTTCACCGTTACCAGGGCAGAAAGGCAACGTTGCTATTGCTGGTCACCGCACAACGTATGGTGCACCGTTTAGTCGCATCAATGAAATTCATGACAAGGCAATCATCACTCTTGAGTCCCGAGATGGGACATTCACGTACGTAGTGAACGGAGAACCAAAAGTTATTTCTGCCACTGATACCGCAGTCACTGCAACAACTGATGCAGAAACAGCATCGCTGACTCTGGTGTCGTGTTATCCAAAGTGGGCATCGTCTCAACGCATCATTGTCGTTGCCACACTTGATTCAACTGTTGCGCCACTACCAGCAACCCCATTCACAGTAATCACAACACATGTAGAGCCACAGAAAGATGGTTGGTTTCACGATCCGACCGCTTGGCCAGCAGTTCTCTTTTTTGGCATTGCCCTCATTGGCATTCGAATTATGGCGGTCATCTTCAAACGTCGTGGCCGCCGAAAAATCATGGTCACGCTTATTGCAGGGGCAATTTTCCTACCGACACTCTTTCTTTTCTTTGGTGCACTCTCGCGACTCCTGCCCTCAAACCTGTGACTACAGGGGCATATCGGCCGATATCCCCTACCATCATTGGTATGTCACACACCGAGCCAAGCAATGACCCAGTTCGTTCTCGCAGACAAACAATCTCACGCATCAATGACGCCGCTAATCGACTTGGCTATTTGCTGTGGGCAATCGCAATCGCATGTTTCATCACCGCGTTCATCATTGGCTTCAAAGGCATCCTTGTCACAGCCGTGACAACTTGCATCATTGTTGGTTCTATATTGCTGGCCCCGTCCATCATCATCGGCTATGCAGTGAAAGCAGCCGAACGTGACGATCTTGAGCACGGTCGATAGAAGGCCGTCATGACATCAGCTTCTGTTGACCGCCGCAGACAAATTCTTGATACTGCGCTGACATCGTTTTCGGTATCTGGCTATCACAACACATCAATGAACGACATTGCAGATGCCTTGTCAATGACAAAGCCAGTGGTGTATCAATATTTTGATTCGAAGCGTGCCCTGTATCTCGAACTTCTGCGGTTTGTCGGTGATGATCTCGTCACCACAGTTACCGCTTCAGTAGCTGGTTCAGATAACCCACATGATCAAGCCGAACAAGGAATGATTGCGTACTTCACATGGGTCGCAAATAACAAAGATGCGTTTGCTTTGTTGTATGAAAGTTCTGCGCGAGTAGACGCTGAATTTACTGACATCGTCAGTGAATTTGAAGATGCCGCAGCGCGAGCCATTGCCCCGTTTATTAATGCAAATATTTCTGCAGACGACCAAGTCACCTTTGCAATTGGCTTAGTCGGAATGGCAGAAACAGTAAGCCGTCAAGTTCTGCGGCACGGGCGTGATTTTGACCCCGATGCACTTGGTCGCGCAGTAGCGGCACTCGCATGGGGTGGACTGCGCCTGATAGGGCAACCAAACATTCACTAAACACACTCACACTCGTAAGGGTATGAGCACAACCGTGATCGCCAGGAAGGCACACCTCCCGACTCAGAGGTACAATAAGCACATGGCAGTCCCCGGCGAACATCATCCAGCTTTTGAAGAGTATTGCGAAACTATTTTTGAATTGCGTGAAGATGACCTCGACGTCATTCAGGCACGCATAGCTGATCGGTTGCGAGTATCTCGCCCATCGGTGTCTGAAATGATCAAGCGCATGACAGATGAATCGCTCATTGAAGTTGCTGGTGGGAAAATTACTCTCACACCAACGGGCGAAGTACTTGCAGTGCGAGTCGTGCGGCGTCATCGCATTGCCGAACGATTCATCACTGACATCTTGGGTTTGTCCTGGTCACTTGCGCATCGTGAAGCTGGCCGTTGGGAACATGTCATGTCTCATGAAGTAGAAACCGCGATGAGTCGTCTGCTTGGCGAGCCCACCACGTGCCCACACGGAAATCCAATTCCTGGAAGCGGATACACACCGCCAGAAGCCAAGAAATTGTCAGAACTCACATCAGGTCAAGATTTCACCGTCTCACGCATTCCCGAAGAACTCGAGTTCACGCCAGGCATGTTGGAATTTCTTGAGAAGTCACATTTGGTTCCCGGATCACACGGAACAGTACAAACTGGTGCAGATGCTGACGGCATGACTGTCCTGATTGATGGCACTTCTGTCACGGTGGATTCCTATGCCACCGTGCGCATACTTGTCACTGTCTAATTCCCTCACCATCGGAGCCAGTCGATGACGAATATCAATCGCTTACTGTCTGTTCTCATCTGCACAGCGGCAATGACCTCGTGTGCCACCACCATTACTGGCAGCACCGAATCGACTGTTGTTCCTGCTTCCACAACAACCATTGTTGTTACACCAACCGGATCCATAGTTTCTCTCCTTCAGCAGTTGATTCCAGTTGCAGATGGCCTGGGCCAAGCAGTAGTCGATAGCAATTCACAGGTATCAAAAGCCAAAGTTGCTCAAGCCGATGCAATCATGTTGGTTCTTGAACCAAAAATTCGTGAGTCGAAAATTGATGTTCTTGAAAGCGTGCAGCGAATTGTGCGTCTCATTCATACGGCTGTTGAAGCTAGGCGTCCAGCCGATGCAGACAAAGCCCTTCGCTTTATTCCACTGATGATTGACGCAGTAACGCCACTTCTCAAAAAGTAAGTGTTACACCATTGCATCTGGCAATGGCATCTGATGCACCACTGTCAAACTGCGCGTCGAACGCGTCAGCGTCACGTACAACAAACGCAAACCTTGCGCATCGTCGGCGACAATCGCAGTCGGCTCGACCACGATGACATCATCTAGTTCAAGGCCCTTTGCCAACGAAGCCGGAACAATAGAAAGATTCTCATCAAGACCGGCAGCTTGAGCCCGACCATGTGGAACATGTGCAGCTTCAAGCGCAACTGACATGCGATCGACCATGTCATCAGGACAAATGATTGCTGTTCGTCCACCGCCTGTTTGTCGCAACAATACTTCGGCCCGCGCGACAACTGCTGCAAATAACTCGTCTGACGTAGTAACTGATGTAATCACCGGCACTTCGTCGCCATCGCGCACGCTACGTGGCGCGCGTAGTCCAGGCGTAGCAGCATGCATCACCTTGTCAGCAAGTTCCATGATTTGTGCAGGAATGCGGTAGCCGACCGACAAACCAACAACTCGAGGTGTTTTGCGTGATGGCAGATGTTCCAGAACATCTTTCCAATCGTTTGGTGCAAGCGGTCCAGTTGCTTGTGCAATGTCACCAACAACAGTCATTGACCCGCTGAGTGACCGACGTGTCACCATGCGCAACTGCATTGGAGTGAGGTCTTGCACTTCGTCCACCACAATGTGACCAAATGTGCGAATCTCATCTGTTTCGTCAATCTTGCCGCTCTTACGAGGACGTGGACCCAACAAGAATCGTGCTTCGTCAAGAAGCGCGGCATCAGCATTGCTGAAGCGAACCTCTTCTAATGACTCTGAACGTTCGCGGTACAGGGCTAAGTAATCTGCCTCGGGAAGAATTCCATTGGCAGCCAACTTAAGCAATGCCTTTGAACCAAACAGATCATGCAACAACTGTGCAGGCGTTAGTACGGGCCACATGCGTTCGAATACTGCACGAATTTCGGGTGTACCAGTAAGAGCATCACGAATATCTTCAGCATCAGCACCACTACGGAAACTTGCGGCCAATGCTGCCCACACTTCGTTCTCTACGTAGCGGCGCGCTTGGTTGTGACGGTGATACCGACGACGAGCAGCCTTGATGATTTGCACTGACTCTTCTGCGCGTAAACGAACAAAACCAACCCCGTATGGCAATTGCACATCTTCACGAAGTGGACGTTCACGGTCAGTTATTGCTTTATCAATCACTTTTGCAATGCGCTTGTTGCCCTTGACGCGAGCAACGTTGGATGACTCACGAAGTCCGAACTGCACCTCAGGAATCAGATCAGCCAAGATGACTTGCTGTACTCCTGCTTCGCCCAACGACGGCAATACGCGTTCGATATAACGCAAGAAAACTCTGTTTGGCCCAATGACCAACACTCCTTGATCTTCTAAAGGGAAACGATGCGTGTACAACAGATATGCAGCACGGTGCAATGCAACAACAGTCTTTCCGGTACCTGGTCCACCTTGCACAACAAGTACGCCAGCTTGCGGTGAGCGAATAATTTCATCTTGTTCCGCCTGGATGGTTGCAACAATGTCACCCAACTGGCCTGTACGACTGCGACCAAGAGCTGTCAGCAAAGTGCTGTATCCGCGCAGTCCTTGACGCGGGTCTTCAGCAACAAGTCCTTCGTCTTGACCAACACCAAGATGTCCTTCACCAAACAATTCATCTTCAAGAGCAAGCAGCTGTGGACCTTCAACAACAAAGTGACGACGACGAAGTAGTCCCATTTGTTCACGACCTGTTGCGCGATAAAACGGTTCAGCAACAGGTGCGCGCCAGTCAACAACAACTGGTTCACGATTGGCATCAGCAACAGCAAGACGGCCAATGTGAAAACTTTCTACTGCATCGCCAGAATCAGCTGTGCGATCGATGCGACCGAACACCAAGGCGGCATTTCCTAGTTCTAACTGCTCTAAGCGATGCACAAGATTTTCATCAAATACATTGCGCTCGAGGCGAGCTTGAAATGTTCCACCCGGACCAGATGAGGTCAATTCGCGAATCTTAAGTGCGCCAACACGGCTTGCTTCCAGGCACTCATAGGCATGCAGGATGTATGCCTGCTCTTGCTCTAATTCTGGGTGCTGCTGGGTCATAGACACCAATCTGCTTTCCACGTGCGACCTGGTTTCAGGGTCTTAACAGGTTATCCCCACACGACTCGCCAACACCACCCGTGCCCTGCACACATCCCGACTGCACGACGGGCATGAGTTTCGTCACAATTTCGTCCCAATTATCGGTTTTCCTAGGAGGTTCATCGTGCAGTCACGTTCCATTCACCACCCTCTCGCTTGGCTCATCGCCTGCGTCTTTGTTCTCACCATTTTCATTGACTTCTCTCGACAACCGCTGGTGGTCTTGGCAGAAGCAAATGGCTCAGGTTCACTCATTGGCGACAACATTGAAGCACAAGTCAGTTTTGATGCGCCCTCGACAAAAGATCCGTGTTCATGGAGCGCTGTTACAAGCATCTTGGTCACCCCAGGTCCATCATCTGGCCCAGTTACAGTGCGCACGCGCGATGGCATTGATGACGTGTTGTATGTGCGCCGTTGCCCCACTGGTCAGTCATTGCATTGGATTCCACAATTAGCACCGCAACGAGTTGCCCAACATTCAGAAAACAAAGTGTCGCGGCTTGTCAATATGTTGCTCATTAAAACTGCACCTCCATCAAACAAAATGGTTGTCAATGTTGGGACGTGGTTTTGGGTTCCACGTGCAATTTGGAAATCGGTCAGTATCACTGCATCTATTCCAACCTCAGCTGGCCCCATCACTGTCACCACAACCGCTGTTCCTACATCGCTCATCTATTCACCTGGCGATGGGCACAACCCAGTGACGTGCAAAGGGCCAGGAATTCCGTGGTCGCAAGCTCGCGGCGATTCCGACACCAGCGACTGCATGTACACCTACTCCTCTGCCTCACACACCAGGGCCTCTGGCACCTACGCAGCAAACACCGCAATTAAGTGGTCCATCAGCTGGCGTTCCAATCTGGGTGTCGGCGGCTCATTACCCAGCATTCGCACGGGTCTAACTACCCCGGTTCGAGTGCTGGAAATGCAAGCATTGTCTCGATGACCCGTTCCGCCAATAGCCTCGTGCGGTACCCCTGAAAGGCTCCATCGATGAACGAAGACAAAGATCGCTTTCTTCTTGACCGCCGCTACACCGCAGCGTTTGAGAATCTTGAAGACTCAACAATTGCCACTTTGACATTGGCACTCGAAGGTGACCTTCGCGACGGATTCGCTCGCATTGTCGGTTTATCCGCAACTGCATTTGACGACGAAGCATCACTTGGTGCCCTTGTTCGTGACGGCATTGCAAAGCGCCGCGCCGCTCATGATGCAGGTGTAGTTCTTGCAGAACCATGCACACAGTGGACTATCGAAAAGTTGGCTGACTCATCAGAAGATCCAACACTCGAAGAACTGCATGCAGTACTTCCAGAAGCTCTTGAGAAGTTTGGTCTTGATGCAGTACGACTCATGGTTATTCAATACTCACGTTCACTCAAAGGATTCCGTTTGCTCGTTGCATCCGATGAGCGCTTCGCACCATCCGGTCCCGCACCAACTACTGCCGTTCGTGAAATTGATGAAGCAGCACAAGCTGCAAAGCGTGAGGCACGCAAAGCCCGCAAGGCTGAAGAAAAAGCTGTAAAAGCTAAGCAGCAGGGCCGCCGCTAAACACTCTTTGCTTTAGAGAAATGTCAGTGTGTCGCCGACGGAAACTTTTCCGGGCGTAACAATGCGGGCATATACGCCTACTGCTTGATTCAAATCACGCACAACATGACGCATAATGGCACGATCTTCAGGAATTGAGTCATTGATTCGTCGTGTAATCATGACGCAACGTGGACACGGATCAAGAAATTCGACAACAACAGAACCTAACTGCGCTGTACGGCCCTTCCAAGAGAACTCCGGATGTCCAACTTCATCTGGTGTATCAATCATGATGCTCGGACGGAACCGCAAAATATCGATGACAGAATCGGGCAATGCAGTGCGCAATGCATCAAGTGCAGATGTAGTCATCACCATTAGTGGCCAACAATCATGATGAGTGCCGGGTGGCGATTCGAATTCTGAAACTTCAGGCGGAAACACTGAAAAATCAGGAAGTGGTTCATCTTCGGTGCGACCAAAAATTCCACGTAACTCTGCCATCACATCTGATGAATCAGATGG
>Ga0194047_10000820_pt1 | contig 19793 bp, 20 predicted proteins | sample JunL225m_MetaG_2_FD_160070 | JGI IMG/M metagenome (GOLD analysis project Ga0194047, IMG submission 160070) | Anoxic zone freshwater microbial communities from boreal shield lake in IISD Experimental Lakes Area, Ontario, Canada - Jun2016-L221-5m | ecosystem: Environmental > Aquatic > Freshwater... | reverse complement strand
GTCAATTCTGGTCGCCCGCCTTTAACAGCAGGTTCGGTTGAATTAACAACAGCAAGTTTTGCGGTCTCTGAAATCGTTGGGGCAAATTCTTCTTGTGTTGGCGTACCAGTACCTGAACCAACCTCGATGGAATTCGAGCGCATAGTTATTACGGCTGTCGGTGTTGATACTGCGGAATGCACGGTGGTGCCCCCGCCAAATACTGACTGGGTGGTAATTCGATCCGCATCTACATCGATCGCATCCGTAATCAGTCCAGAATTTGAAATTACCGCAACCATCCCGGCAATCTCTTTACCGCGCGCCGATGAGGTGACAAGTACGGCGCTAGCGGACTTTGCTGTAATTAATTGGGCAAGAGTTTCTGCTACAGGTGCTGGTGAATATTTACTGGCATCGACTCCTGTTACTACGACGATGTTATCGATTGGCAATCCAGTAAGTTGCGCGGCCAAAGCTGGTTCAAATACCACAGCAGTGACACTGCCCAGGCGCGCACCAAATGTTGCAAGTTCGCCAGTTGATTTTGCGACTTGTCCCGCGACGCTATCGACGAGAATTAATACCTTATTCATATGAACTCATATCACGCGCTTTTCTGCCAAGAATGCAGCAAGTTGGTTTCCACCATCACCACTATCTTCAACCTTAATTCCAGAACTCCGAGCGGGGCGAAGTAACGAATCCTTTACGCTCGACCACGCAGCACTGGCACCAACGTCGCCAGCTCCAATTCCCAAATCAGATAACGACTTTGTAGTGATCGTCTTCTTTTTAGCCGCCATGATGCCCTTAAAAGATGGATAGCGCGGTTCATTAATCTTCTCGTTCACACTTACTACAACCGGAAATGCCGCGCTCATGTTCTCCACACCAAATTCCGTACTGCGCGCAATCAAAACTTTAGAATTTTCTGGCTCAACGTTCACGCTGCCCGCAAAAGTTAGTGCCGCCCAACCAAGGCGCTGGGCCAACATCGCTGGAACCACGCTCATGCGAGCATCTGTTGATTCAGTTCCACAAATAACTAAATCAAAACCTTCAGCGCTAATCACGTTTGCTAAAACAAGTGAAGTTGCGAGCGCATCCGAACCTGCAAGCGCATCATCGGAAATATGAATTGCATTATCTGCGCCCATCGAAAGTGCTTTACGAATTGCTTCAGTCGCGCGCTCTGGCCCCATTGAAATTAGCGTGATCGTGTGCCCGCTACCTTCGCCGGCTTCCTTTGTTGGTGAGTGCGCTTCCACAATTCGCAGCGCCTCTTCAACTGCATATTCATCCAGATCATTTAGAACTGCATCGACACCAGCGCGATCTAAAACTTGGCCACTCATCTTTTTCTCAGCCCAAGAATCTGGCACCTGTTTTACGCACACTGCGATCTTCACGTGGCTAGGTTACTCGCCAGTATTTGATAGCGCCAACATATGTAGCGAATACTCGGTAGTACCCCAGTCCTCGCCTTAAACTTCCCTTCGTGCTCGCACTCTTAGCTCCAGGACAAGGTTCCCAAACTCCCGGCTTCTTAGCTCCGTGGTTGGAATCAGAACTTGCGACTTCTCTCATAAATATCTGGTCTGATGTAACCGAACTGGATTTAACTCGACTTGGTTCTACGGCTGATGCCGATGAAATTCGCGATACATCTAAGGCGCAGCCACTTCTCGTTGCAGGTGCACTGATGAGCGCCGGTTGGTGCTTTGAAGGTGACTATTCAAATATTTCTTATTTTGCTGGCCATTCAGTTGGCGAAATCGGCGCCGCCGCACTTGCCCAGGTTATGGATGCAAATACTGCAATGAAACTTGTACGCGCTCGCGGAGTTGAAATGGCTAAGGCTGCCGATGGAACAAACACTGGAATGTCTGCCGTATTAGGTGGCGATCGTGATGTCGTTGTCGCTGCGCTGCACGCACTTGGCTTAACTCCTGCCAATGAAAATGGTGCTGGCCAAATTGTTGCGGCTGGCTCACTTGCTGCCCTTGCAACACTTGCCGAAAATCCGCCAGAAGGTTCGCGCGTTAGAGCCCTCGCCGTATCTGGTGCATTTCATACTTCTACTATGGCTCCAGCAGTTCCAATCCTTGCCGAAATGGCGAAGGAAATTAGCGCCGGCGAACCAATGTTGCCGTTCATCTCAAATAAGGATGGCGCAATAATCGATAACGGTCGCGAGATTTTAGATCGAATAGTTGGTCAGATTGCTGGACCAGTTCGCTGGGACTTATGTATGGAGACCATGGCTAAGTCGGGCGTGACTGGCGTAATTGAATTACCACCATCAGGAACTCTTGCTGGCCTAATCAAGCGAGCCCAACCAACCATTGAAACTTTTGCACTCAAAACTCCAGAAGATGTTCCGGCGGCACGCGAGTTTGCGAAGAAGCATGGTGGCAATTAATGGCGCTTAAATTTGATCAAACAACTCAGAATGCTCGCATTCTCTCGGTTGGTGCATATCGCCCACCACGCATTGTTCCTAACTCAGAAATTGTCGATCGGATTGATTCAACCGATGAATGGATCCAACAACGTACTGGTATTCAATCACGACATTTTGCAAGTGCCGATCAATCACTAATTGATATGGCAACTATCGCCGCTGAAATCGCGATCAAGCGCGCGGGCATCACGGCCTATCAAATTGACTCAGTTATCTTCGCAACGATTAGTTATCCATACCAAGCACCAAGTGCCGCAACTGAATTACTTGTACGTCTTGGCAATACCAAAGCCGCAGCCTTCGATATCTCTGCTGCTTGTGCTGGATTCTGTTATGGCGTTGCACTCGCCAATGACATGGTTAGAAGTCGCACTTCAAAATATGTCTTGGTTATTGGTGGGGAAAAACTTTCAGACTTCACCGATCCAGATGATCGCGCAACTGCATTTATCTTCGCTGATGGCGCTGGGGCAGTAGTAATTGGTCCATCTGATGAAGTGGGCATTGGTCAAACAATTTGGGGCGCAAGTGCCGAGAGTCGTGAAGCAATCGTGCTTGAACCTTCTTACCTTGAATATAAAAATAATCCTGGCAAATTAGATTTAGGTTGGCCAAATATTTCACAGCAAGGTCAAGCGGTTTTTCGTTGGGCCGTTTATGAAATTGCGCCAGTTGCACTCAAAGCAATCGAAGCTGCTGGATTAACGCCAGATACGCTTGCTGCATTTATCCCACATCAAGCAAATGAACGCATTATTGATTCACTTGCTAAATCTATGAAGCTGCCTGATTCTGTTGCTATTGCCCGTGATATTCGTACCACTGGTAATACTTCAGCGGCCTCCATACCGCTTGCAATGGACGCGCTACTAATTGAGCGGCCAGATCTCCATGGCAAGAGCGCTCTTCTCATAGGATTCGGGGCTGGGCTGGTTTATGCGGGCCAAGTTGTTGAATTACCTCCCAAAGCACTTTAATAAGCGAACCAACAAAACCTAAAAAGATAGATAACAACGAAAAGAAGGAGAAAACGAAATGGCACTATCACAGGATGTAGTACTCGCAGGAATCAAGGAGATCGTTGTAGAAGTTGCTGGCATTGATGCCGGTCTCATCGCAATGGAGAAGAAGTTCACTGATGACCTTGATGTCGATTCCCTCAGCATGGTTGAAGTTGTAGTTGCCGCTGAAGAGAAGTTCGGCGTAAAGATTCCTGATGATGAAGTAACGAAGATGGCAACAATTGGCGATGCCGTTAACTTCATCGTTGCAAACGGAAAGTAATTCGCGGCTTTAAATATGTCTAGACGACGCGTTGTGGTAACTGGCCTCGGTGCCACTACTCCACTTGGCGGGGACGTTGCCTCAACTTGGGCAAACCTGCTGGCTGGAAAGAGTGGTGTTCGCAAACTCGAAGATGAGTGGGCGCAAGAAGCCTCAGTTACATTTGCAGCGCGCGTCGCAGTTGAACCTTCCGAAGTTATGGAACGCGTTGAAATGCGTCGCCTTGATCGCTCGGAACAATTCGCACTCATCGCATCTCGGGAAGCTTGGAAAGATGCTGGCGAGCCGGATATTGATAAGGAACGACTCGGAGTTGTAATCGCATCAGGTATCGGCGGAGTTATTACTTTGCTTGATCAATATGATGTTTTAAATAACAAGGGTGCGCGAATGGTTAGCCCGCACACGGTTCCGATGCTTATGCCAAATGGTCCAGCCGCAAATGTTGGACTTGAACTTCAAGCAAAGGCTGGTGTTCACACACCTGTTAGTGCATGTGCCTCTGGCGCCGAAGCTGTTGGTTACGCACTTGAAATGATTCGAAATGATCGCGCAGATGTTGTAGTTACTGGTGGCGTTGAAGCTGCCATCCACCAACTTCCAATGGCGGGTTTTGCTTCAATGAAAGCGCTCTCAACTCGCAACGATGATCCAGCAAAGGCATCTCGTCCTTATGACAAGAACCGCGATGGCTTTGTACTCGGTGAAGGTGGCGGTGTACTTGTTCTTGAAGAACTCGAGCACGCAAAAGCCCGCGGTGCCAAAATTTATGCTGAAGTTATGGGGCAAGGCTTAACCTCTGATGGTTATCACATTGCCGCGCCAGATCCAGAAGGTGCTGGAGTTACGCGCGCTGTTAAATTCGCGCTGCGTGATAGCGGGGTTGACCTCTCTGAAATTGTTCACTTAAACGCCCATGCAACTTCCACTCCGGCTGGCGATGTTGCTGAAGCAAACGCACTCGCATCCGCGCTCGGAACTCATATTTCACACGTTGCTGTGTCCGCAACAAAATCAATGACGGGCCATTTACTAGGTGGCGCCGGTGCTATCGAATCCATTTTCTGCGTACTTGCGATGCATCATCACAAAGCCCCACCAACGATAAACATTGATAATTTGGATGAAGCAGTGACTGTAGATGTCGTTCGCGATAAACCGCGTGATCTGCCAGCAGGACAGATCGCCTGCATTAATGATTCATTTGGCTTCGGCGGCCATAACGTCGTGCTGATCTTCCGTTCTTACGAAGGTTAAAGCTACTTACTAACTTTAAAACCTACCGAAACGGTAACAGTCACAGTCTTTGGAATTGATGATGTGTCATACATGCCACCTGCAGATGTATCAACAGAATCTGGCGATGTAACCTGAACCGGACCACTTGATACTGAAAGTACTGGACCAAGAGTTGAACCAACAGCCTTTGTTATTGCCTCGCCGCGAACCTTGGCATCCTTCATAGCGTCAGCCAAAAGTTGCGGGCGAAGATCAGCGAGATTTGAAACATAATATTGTGGGCCGTAATTATTTACATTCACACCACTCTGCAACAAAGATCCAATTCCGCCACTGAGCTCTTTAATCTTTGCCACGTCCTTCGAGCGAACAGTTACATTTTGGCTTGCTTGGTATGAAAGAACGCGACCAGTCTGATTGCCATTCATGTATTCATTTATCGCAAATGAACTGATTCCAGCTGTTTCAATTCCAGCAGCATCGACGCCACCATTTGTTAAATAATCCTTGAGCGAGACAACGCTCCTCTCAACTTTCTTAACTGCGGTTGCAACACTTGGTGAACTCTCTTGAACGTTCAGTGTCCAGACCACATTATCTGCAATCGCAGAAGTTTTAGCCGAGCCAGTCACCGTGATCGAATTCCCAGCTTTGGCAGAGAGACCATTGCCCACCAAACTCATTCCATAACCAAGACCGCCAGCAAGAATTACTGCTGCGATGATTGTTGTTACAGAACGGGCGCGTAGCTTCTTTTCCTGGATATCGTTGCTCATACTTAAATACTAGCAACAGTTGAAAGCGGCCCGCTATCTACTCCCCGGCGGTAGCACTCAAGCTCATCATCCCAGCGTGTGCCCAGCGCATCTATCACTGAATTGCGCAGCGCTTCATAACTTCGATTCGCATCCAAGGCAGTTATCAATCGATTTTCATGAATCATTACATCTCCGGTTGATGATGTAACGGCTTGATGTAACCCAAGATCGGGAGTGCATCGATACAAGACACCTTCTCCTGCCAAAGTCGAGAACTCACGGACCTCAAAACGTAAGTAGTGCCACGACTTCAACGTGCTTGCAATCTTCGATGCGACTGGTTTTACCTCACGCCACTGCAATTCACATGCAAGAGTTCCAGTGGAAAGTTGTTGCGGTTTCCATTGCAACTCGATTGGATAGCCAAAGATCTGATTTAGCGACCATTGAATATGACGCAGTAACGCCCTCGGCGCGGAGTAGATCCGAAGATCTCCGGCCAACAAACTATTACTGCTCGGTAATGTGCTCATAGAAGTACTCCCTCAAAACCAAACCAAGGTCTGCCTTGATGCGACCTTCCCCAGTCCACCAGGCTCTGACCACGCTCATTTGAGGTGAATCTTTAACTTCTGAGATAAGTATTGCGCTAAAACCGCACACTTGGCTAGTCCCAATTTTCACAATTTTCGTAATAATTACAAGAATCTGCTTTTCGCGATTGGAGATATTGCCGTTACACTTTGAAACAGTCCGACGCTTGGCAGTACCCGTTTCTACGGTAAATCTGTACAGAGGAAGACCGGTCGCTAAGGAATTCTTAGTGATCACATTTACCGTAAGGAATAAGCTACATGGCAACAGGTACAGTTAAGTGGTTCAACTCTGAAAAGGGTTTTGGTTTCATTGCTGTTGATGGCGGCGGACAAGATGTTTTTGTTCACTACTCAGCAATTCAAGGCAATGGCTACAAGTCTCTTGATGAAGGTCAAGCCGTGACTTTTGAAGTCGTACAAGGCCCAAAGGGTCCACAGGCTGACGCAGTTAACCCTGCTTAATCAACCATTAATAAAAAGGCCCGCTAGCAATAGCGGGTTTTTTTATGCCTAAAAATAACTGAGAAGAGTTAGTAACCAACTTGTTTTGGAACTGTCCCAATCTTTTTCTGTAGGACTGCAACAGCCTTTGCTGGTGACACATCTTTCCCGGCTTTCCAAGCATCTAAATATTTCCAGGGATATAACTCCCCGCGCCTAACCCACCAGATACCTACCGGCGTCGGCCAAGAAATTCCGAAGTGAACATGTGGCGCTGTACCTTTTGCATCCCCCGATGCCCCAAGTTTGCCAATTAAATCACCAGCGTTCACTCGCAGCCCATTAATCATCTCGGTTGGAATAAATGAAAGATGTGAACCGTAATAGCGAACCCCGTCATCGCCAATCATTGATATTGATAACCCACCGCGATCAGCGCCTAAATTTGTTTTCCAAGTGAAGCGATCTACCCGATTTACTTCATCAATTACGCCAGATGTTGGTGCCACAAAAGCACAACCCACTTTTCCCAAAATATCTGTTGCCGGATAATTGTGGTGCGAATGGGCATAAGTAACTTTGCAATCTTTGACAGGGAACACATAAGTCGGTGCGGCACTGGCTGGCCCAGCACCAGCAAATATTTCAATAATAAAAAGAGAACTCACGCCTATCACGGTAAATATTCGGCGCATCACGAGGTTTAGCATAGACTTCGCACAACCCAAGATGGTGCTCAAAGCGAGTTCACTCTGCGGGGCGGTAGCTCAGTTGGTTAGAGCCCCGAACTCATAATTCGGTAGTCGTCGGTTCGAGCCCGACCCGCCCCACCAGAACAAATTCCAGAATCTATTTACCCATTCCTGAAGTAACTCCTGATATGAGGTGCTTCTGGAAAAAAACAAATGCCAAAATGGGTGGGATCGCACTTATAAACGAAGCGGTCAATATCAAATTCATGGGCGAACTATGTATGCCCTGGAGTGATGCAATGCCGGCACTCATTGTTCTTCGTTCTGGGTTTGGCAAAAAAAGTAAACCAATGAGTAGATCATTCCAGGCGCCTAGAAAGGCAAGCACACCAACAGTGACGAAAGCGGGTACAGCAAGGGGGGAAAGTATAAAAATGAAGATTCGTGGGTAAGAAGCACCATCCATCAACGCGCTCTCAACCAACGAACTCGGCAATGATCTAAAATAACTAGTAGTTAAAACGGTTGAGACTGGCAAAAAAGTAACCGTGTAAATCAGAATGGGCGCCCAAAAACTCCCTATCCCGCCCATCTTTGCCAAATTCAAGTAATTTGGAATGATGATTGTTGCTATGGGTATGGTTATCGCGGAAACAATTAAACCGTAAAAAATCTTACTATTTTTATAGGTTAGTTTCGCAAAACCAAAACCAGCCATTGCGCTTATCACAACTACTAAAATTGTTGTTGTCAATGCGAGAATTCCAGAGTTTCGCATATCTAGAATAACCGGCATGGCAGAGAAAACAGACTGGAGAAGGTATTTACCTTTCGCTGTACCATCTTGTTTTGAAAACCCAATTAGCAGTAAATATATAAACGGGACGAAGGAAAGAAGTGAAATAGCACCAACAACTGCAGAAATAGCAATTGCCAATTTTTTTGATCTCCTACGGCGCTTTACGTTTCTATATGAAACTGTTCTGAGGTTCATTCTTCCTCCACGGTACTATTCAAAAGCTGAACTACTCCAACAACTACAAGTGTCAGAACCATAAGCACAATTCCAAAAGCCGCGGCCATTCCAAAACTCCCCTGTGCAAATGCTTGAGTCCACACCGCAAACTCAAGCGTTGTCGTTGCCGAACCTGGGCCGCCGTTGGTCATCACATAGATCAATCCAAAAATTCCCGAGAATGAAGCAACCAAAGTGATTATAAATACAAATACAATAAATCTATACATGGCTGGCACAACAATGTTCCTAAGCACTTGAATTTGAGAGGCCCCATCCATTTGGGCCGCTTCCAATACTTGCTTATCAAGGGTACTAAAGCCCGTGAGAAAAATTATTGCATTCATTCCAAATAACGCAGCATTAAAAGTAATGAGTACTGATATTAACGCCGGGGTTTCATTTGCCAACCAATTTAAAGCTAATTCCTTGAGTCCCACGGCTCGTAGTATTTTGTTGATTGGGCCATCATTCGCTAGGAATGCACGTGAAACCAAGCCGACAATTACCCAAGAAAGAGCCGTCGGAGCAAAAATTACTGCTCTGAATAACTTGCTTCCATACACTGAATGATGCATCAAGTATGCGACGACGAAGGAGAACGTCATTCCAAATGGAATGGAAATCATTAGATAAAGACCATTTAATAGAACTCTTTGCAGATCGGGATCTGCAAACATCCGCCCAAAATTTTGAAAACCTATCCAGTTAGATTGTTGGCCATCCCAATTAGTAAAACTAAAGTAAAATGCCTGTAACAGCGGATAGAATTCAAATAGTACAACCAGAATTATTACAGGGGCGGTAAACAGGACGCCATAACGGCTGCGGGTACTACTCAGCTTGTTTTTCTTTAGGAACTCCATAATTTTTGCTAACTCCTCAATAAACTTTTTCTATCAATCTAAAGAGGCCCTGTATTGGAAGTTAAAAAATATATTTGGGCTCCGATTCTGGAGCCCAAATTAACCTCGCTATTTCCTACTTACCGTCAAAGTTCAATGCAGCATTTCTAAGGTCTGCTGGCAGTGAAGCTGTCGCGCTATCGATAGCTTTTAGGGCTTGCGATGCAGTTAGTTGACCCACTAGTGCTTGAGCAATTTTCTTATGAATTGCATCCGTCACTGCTGGTTGAGTGAAGTTGTCAAACATTGGATAGACATTAAGTCCAGCCGTTCCACTTATTTTAAGCAGATCATTCATTGGAGCCAAACTAGTTTTGAATCCTGGTCGAGTTGGTGGCTGACCAAGATCTGCCAAAATTTGCTGCCCGGCATCACTCAACATGAAAGCTTGAAACTTTCCAGCTTCAACTTGGTGTTTAGATGCCTTGAACATTGTGTATCCCGCGCCTGGAAGCGCAATCAACATTTTCTTTCCAGTTGGACTATATGGTGGAACCATTACACCTAGATTGTCTCCCATAATTTTTGCAATAGCAGGAAGTTCCCAAGAACCAGTTCCAAGGAACATCGCTGCTTTTCCATCAGTGAAATCCTTTTCTGTGTTTGGGTAGTTGTAGGCATCCTTATTTATGTAGCCCTTTTTATATAGGTCTGCCCAACTGGTTACCTGTTGGCGTAAAATTGGATTATCGAAAGCCAATTTTCCATTTAGTAACTTGGTCCAGTCTGCAATAGGGTGCGCAGTCGCTAAATATGAGAATTCAAACAGTGGCTCAATCTGAGCAGACCCACCCTGTGCGCCATCAACAATTGGTCGAATACCAGCTTTGGCAAGTTTGGCTGAAACCGCGCTCAGTTCAGACCAACTTGATGGAATTTTGGTAATTCCATTATCGGCAAAAATCTTCTTATTATAAAAACCAATGTAAAATTGGTTTTCACGAGGGATTGCGTAAACTGCGTTCTTATTGCTATTTCCTTCGGAATAAAAATTTGTTCCGATTGATTGTGAAATCAAGTTAGCAGGAACGTACTTACGCGCATCCACCATATATTTCTTGAATGGCGTCATATAACCGCCTGCAAACATATCAGCAAGGTCTGGTCCTGTTCCCGTAACCACTGCAGCCTTTAGTGTTGCCCAATAATTATCAGGTGGTTGAGAAATTAACTTAATTTTTATATTTGGGTTTGCAGCTTCGAATCCCTTGATAAGAGCGGCTTCAGGACACGTTGCCGGAGGGCAATCACCATTTACCCACATAGTGACTTGAACCGGTCCTGCTGCGATGCTAGAGGAAGACGCACTAAAACTAAGCACCAGTCCTAAAGCTGTGCAAAGAATAATCGTGGCTTTTAATTTGCGCATATCAAAACCAAACCTTTCGATAGTAGACGACGTCCATACTCATACATGTTTACTCGCTTGCGAAGCTCGCCGTCAAGTACTTTTCACAATTTTCTAGCAACATCTCAAGACATCCAACCGCCAGTGGGGATTGCCAGGCTGGATAACGCCCATCATCGTAAGCGGACTTTGGCGCGATGTATCCACAATGCGCACCATTAGCTAAATTAACAAACAATAAAATGCGTCCAGGAAACATTCCTCTTATATAAGTCTGTAGGTACGAGTACGCTTCGCCCGGATAGGCAATAAGAATTGCTTCACCAATTCTTTGAAAAGTTACGGGAAACGGTGTGAATTCTTCACCAACGTTTTCTCTTACACGGGACGCTCGCAATAAGCGATCTGCCATTACCGCTTTATTGGTAGATGGTGGAGGTTCGTTGCTTTGGGTTCGCAGATTTAACTTAACTATTTCGCTTCGAAGGGTTGAGTCTTGACCTTCTACTACTTTTATAAAGGAACCCAGTGGTGCTCCAGATTCAATTGTTTCTTCGTAATACATTTTTTCGCCAGGCTTGAGCATTTCAGCAAGAACACTCAAAACACTTAGTCCAAGTATTAGCCCATTCTTCTCCGCGACTGCTGGGTCGTCAGAATATTGATCTCGAGGGCTCAAATCTCCTGATGCACCTTGAAGAAAAATGAAAGTACCACCGAATTCTTTCTCAACTAATTCTCTAGCAGAACCAACATAATCTGGGGAAATTTTGGAATTCAACCCGGCCAAACTTGTTGGATGTGCGGCGTAGTTAGCAATTACCGCAATTGGAGTAAGGTTTAAAGTTGCGACCCTGCCCACCAATAGAGTCCTGTCGCAATCAACCGATGGATTAGCGCCAATCACAAAGCGTTTTTCATTTTGGATAAATAGATCTCTATTAACCGCTAGCGAACAACTCCCATATGACCAATCAATAACGCAAGGCTGTAGATTTTTTAATAATTCTTTAGCAGCCAATCCAATTTTTCTTTGAATTGAGTCCAAATATGGTCCGATAAATTCGCCGCCTGGGCGATTTACATCCTCTCGAGAAATCGAAGGACCAGCATGAGTGTGAGTAAGGGCAAGTACTACCTGGCTTTCCGATAAATCTGTGTGTTCCAGAATTTCTTTTCTGAAAGTCCACTCATCCTTGGCACTCATCCACCAACCTAAATCCATTGAAATTAAAAGTTGTACTGAACCATTCGAATCATTTCCTATTGCAAGCACTTGCGCCTTCAATGGTTGGTGAATTCCCGTAGATGCTAGAAAGGGACTATAAGCCCAATTATGGATATGAATACCGACTGGCGGGGTTATGTCAACGGATTGGGCTGCTGCAGTAAAAGTCATTTGCTCAATCCAAGCTTTCTCATAAAATTTTCCCCACCATAGAAAATGATTATTCCCTTTTGCAAAATCTAATTCAAGAGTTTTCAAGAGTCCTTTCCTACGAACTTATCTTAAAAAACCTTGTGCCCCCTCGTAATCATCATTAAAGTCTTCCCTAGGACCTCGGGTCGACAGGTCATCGAAATTAGGTTTTAGAGTTTCAGAGAGGACGGGTATGGAGTCTGTTAAGAAATATGAGACACAACTTGCGATGAGATCGGATCTGGTTCTGGCGCGCGATAAGTTGGAAGATGGACTCCTTTTCAAAGATGGGTCAGAAAAGAATAACTCAGAGCTTGCTACCCTGCTAGCAAGTGCTTTCCCGGATGAGAAATGGGATGAAATAAAAGTAGCGGAACAACTTACGGCGGCTGATGATGTCTGCAAGGTAAGACTCCTTTACCGCGATGGAATTCTCATAGGTACCGCATCAGCTAGGGAAAATCGGGTTAAATTTCCTGGCCAAGGTTATGTCCACTGGGTAGCTGTATTGCCTACCTTGCAAAACAGAGGTTACGGCAAAATACTTGTTAAAGAAGTCCTGCATACATTATTCGAGGAAAACTTGTGGCCTGCAATTTTGGAAACAGATGATCATAGATTAGGTGCAATCAAATCCTATCTTTCAGTTGGGTTCGCTCCCCACTGCCTTCAAGATGACCACGCCACTCGATGGTCAAAAGTTTTTTACAACCTTGCTAGACCAAGAAACGACTGAAAAGGAAACTCAAATGGCAACAACTGCTAAAAAACTTAAAGTTGGTGTAATTGGGGCAGCCCGTGGGGGCGGTTACATTTCAGCAATCCGTTCCGCTTCCGATCGCGTAATACTTCAAGGAGTTTATGATCCATTACCAGAGGTGGCTAAAGCTTTCGTCTCAGAAACCGGTGCGCAAGAGGAATTCCCTAATTTTGAGGCGGCTGTTGAAGCTTGCGATGCATTAATAATTTCTTCACCTCAACAACACCATGCACCTCAAGCAGCGCATGCTTTGCTATCTGGGGTCCATGTTTTGAGTGAAGTTCCTGCGGCTGTCAGCATGGAACAGGTCCATCAATTATTGGCTGCTGCAAGAAATTCAGATGCTACTTACATGATTGCGGAAAATTATTGTTACACCAGGAATAATTTGATTATTAATGCGATGGCACATCAAGGCGTCTTCGGCAACATTTATCACGGCGAAGCCGAATATGTCCACGAAATGAAAACTTGGCATCGTAAGCAAAATGGAGATCCAACCTGGCGTTATTACTGGCAAGTTGGGAAGAATGGGATCACCTATCCAACACATAGTCTGGGACCTCTTTTGCAGTGGACTGAAGATCGAATTGACACAATAAGTTGTGTCGGGACTGGACGTTGGACTGATCCGGAACACGAAATTGATGATTCTGTAACTCTCTTGGCGAAGACCAGGAACGGAGCGCTATTCCGCATGCGTTTGGACTTGCTATCGAATCGCCCCGAACTTTGGGATTACTACGCAATCCAAGGAACTTTAGGTGCATATGAAGCCGCTCGTAGTAATCTCGATACTTCCAAAATTTATATTGAAGGAGTCTCGAAAAAAGAAACTTGGGAACCGCTTGAATCGTTCGCGGACCGCTTTTTGCCAAAGCGATATCTCAATCCGCCACCAGGGAGTGGGCATTGGGGATCAGATGCTTGGCCGTTTCTAGAATTTCTAGAGTCTGTTGAAAAGAATTCAAAACCACCTCTAGATGTGTATCGAGCTCTAGATATGTCACTTCCAGGAATTGTTAGCGAAGAATCTATTGCGCAAAACGGTGCTTGGTTGAGAGTCCCGGATCCAAGAACTCTTACATCAGGCATCGGATTAAATCCAGGTCGCGAAACTCCCCTCGCTTGAGAAAGCATTTTTATGACAAATAATTCAATCTGGTCGAACCAAATTGCAATAGTAACCGGTGGCTCAGGTGATATCGGCAAAGCTATAGTCCAAAGCTTGCATAACCTTGGCGTTCGCGTTGCATCAGCTGATATCTCTCCCTTTGAATCTGTTAAATCTTTAGAAGGAAGTCCTAGGTTTGATTCAAAAATTGTTAATGTAACAAATGAACAAGAGGTTAATAACTGGATAGATGAAGTAGAACATAAGTGGGGAACTCCTACGATTGCAATTATTGGTGCAGCAATTACTATTCCCTCTTCGCTAGTTAAGACTACGACTAAAGATTGGGACTCGGTTTTAGCGGTAGGTCTGGACTCGTCATTCTATGTTTCGCGGGCTGTAATCAATAAAATGTTAGAAAGTAAAACTCGGGGTCGCATCGTGTTCATAGGTTCTTGGGCTGCAAGTAATCCCCACCCACACATCGGTAGTTATTCCGTTGCTAAGGCTGGGCTCAGAGCGCTTATGCAAAACTTAGCCTTAGAACATGCCTCCGACGGCATTTTAATAAATGAAGTTGCACCTGGAATTGTTGAAGCCGGGCTATCAAAAGTTTTATTTGAACGTGATCCCGCCTTGAAGATATCGGCCCTTGGATCAATCCCCTTGGGAATAGCGTTATCCACCAAAGATGTAGCTAGGGATACTTTGTTCCTTTGCTCACCAGAAAATACAACCACAACAGGTTTAGTTTTAACTTCCGACGGTGGATTAAGTATCACATCTTCAATGAATACGGGATTAAGTAAGTAGATTTTATGGATAGATTTCCAAAAGATTTCCTTTGGGGATCAGCAAGTTCAGCTTATCAAATTGAAGGTGCCGTGATGGAAGACGGTAGAGCGGCAACAATCTGGGATACATTTACAAAAGTCCCGGGTAACGTTTCGAACGGTGACTCAGGTGAAATCGCAAATGATCATTACCACCGTTATGTAAATGACATAGAAGTTATGAAACAAATTGGCTTAAAAAGTTATCGCTTTTCCTTCGCGTGGACTCGCTTGTTCCCTTCTGGTGAAGGTGCGCCAGAGTCTCGAGGTTTTGCCTTTTACGATCGTTTAATTGATTCGCTTCTAGGTGCTGGAATCGAACCACTTGCAACTTTGTACCATTGGGACTTACCACAGGAATTACAAAATCAAGGTGGCTGGATGAACCGAGAAATTGTGAATAAGTTCGCTTCGTATGCCGAGAGTGTTGCTAACCATTTTGGAGATCGGGTTAAGAGTTTTTCTCCAATAAATGAACCCTGGGTCGTCGCTTGGTTGGGCCATGGTCTAGGGGTACACGCACCTGGAATCAAAAATCGTCGAGACGCTTGGGGAGTAGCACACCACACCGTCTTGGCTCATGCCAACGCTGTTAACGCCATGCGTGGAGTAAGAAGTGACTTGAAGATTGGGCCTGTCCTAAACCAAGCACAATACATTCCAGACAATCCAAATAGTTCTGAGCAATTGCATTCAGCGGATGTATTGGATGCAATTCAAAATAGATTCTGGATGAACGCTTTTTTAGATGGTTATTATCCAGAAATACTACTTTCAGAATTTGGCCATGAAATAACGCCTTGGGTTAAACCAGGAGACATGGAGTCAGCCTTAGTTAAAAACGATTTTATCGGAATCAATTTCTATTTCAATAATAGGGTCGGTGATGAAGTCCCTAATCAAGTTCCTGTTTCACATATTCCTGAGCTATTTAACTTGAAAATAAATGAATCTCCCAGAGGTCCTCTCACCGACATGGGCTGGCCGCTAACCCCAAACGGGCTTCGTGATTTGTTAATCAGATGGCACAACGAGTATGGGACTAAGCTGCCTGCTCTTTATATAACTGAAAATGGTTGCGCCTATAAGGATGGGCCAGATGATACTGGGCGGATTTACGATCTGGATCGTATAAATTACTTGAGAACACATCTGTCTGCCATAGCCCAAGCAATCTCAGCAGGATCACCCGTTAAAGGGTATTACCACTGGACTCTAATGGACAATTTTGAATGGTCGCTTGGTTATGAAAAGCGATTCGGAATAGTGCACGTCGATTTTGAAACGCAAAAAAGGACCATAAAGGATTCCGGACTCTGGTACTCAGAAATCATTAGGAGTAACGGGAATAGTATTTAATGTAGATAGGTCAAGCCCGACCCGCCCCACCAAATACCGCGCTATATTAAATCCGTGGATACGCAATCAAGTGTCGGTTGGAAAGCTGCAGCCAAGACAAACTGGCTAGCAATCGGTGTTCCGGAATTCTTAGCGGGCATTGGTATTGATTTTGATAAATATTTCATTGAAGCAGTGAATGCTTCTCCCCTGAGCACCGATCCTTATAACGATGCTACTTGGGAAATCTGGCCCCACTCACAAATACCGAGTGGAGTTCTACATTGTTACCCAAAAAAGGTCCAAGCAAACGGCGTTAATTGGGAGGAATGGTTCTTGATGGATGGCGAAATTCATCACCATATTCTTTCTAATACAAAATTTGATCGTGCCACCGGGATTTGGGTTCCCCAGCCCGGCGATGCAGATCATCCAGTAGCGATTCTGGATTACTCCTGGCACTACGAAATTTCAGAGGATTTACGCCCGCTTAAATATATTTAAATATCGAAGCGATCTGCGTTCATAACCTTGTTCCAGACGGCGACAAAATCTTTAACAAACTTCTCCTTGTTATCGTTTTGTGCATAAACCTCGGCGTATGACCGAAGAATTGAGTTGGAGCCAAAGACTAGATCTACTCGAGTAGCAGTCCAGTCAACACTTCCGCTCTTGCGATCACGGATGTTGTACAGGTTCTCCCCTGCAGGCTCCCACACGTACTTCATGTCAGTTAGGTTGACGAAGAAATCAGTGGAAAGAGTTCCAACGCTCTTAGTGAATACGCCATGTGATGTGCCAGCATGATTAGTACCAAGTACGCGCATTCCACCGATAAGAACAGTCATTTCAGGTGCTGTTAAACCCATCAATTGAGTTCTATCAAGCAGTAATTCCTCAGGTGATACGGCGTAATCTTTCTTTAACCAATTTCGGAATCCATCATGAATTGGTTCAAGAACTGCGTAGCTTGCAACATCAGTTTGCTCCTGCGTTGCATCACCGCGACCTGGTGTAAATGGAACTGAAATCTTTACACCTGCAGCAGCAGCCGCTTTTTCGACTCCGATATTTCCCGCCAGAACAATGACATCTGCAATGCTTGCGCCAGTTTCCTTAGCTATCGGTTCTAGTGCAGCAAGGACTTTGTTCAAACGTGCAGGCTCATTGCCCTCCCAGTTGCGAGCAGGTTCTAAACGAATTCGAGAACCATTTGCTCCACCACGAAGATCAGATCCACGGAATGTTCGCGCACTATCCCAAGCCGTTGACACCAACTCTGAAATAGATAATCCCGTTGCTTCAATCTTTGCCTTTACTGCTGCAACATCATAAGAAGTTGTTCCTGCTGGAATCGGATCCTGCCAAATCAAATCTTCGGCTGGAACATCTGGTCCGATATAGCGAATCTTTGGACCCATATCGCGGTGTGTTAATTTAAACCAAGCACGCGCGAATGCATCATCTAATTTCGCAGGTTCTGCATGGAACTTCTTAGAGATTTCTAGATAAATCGGATCGATAATCATCGCCATATCGGCATCGGTCATGATTGGGTTATAACGTATTGAAAAATCTTCAACATCCACTGGTTTATCTGTTTCAACAATATTTGTTGGCTCCCATTGATGCGCTCCTGCGGGAGATTTTACAAGTGCCCACTCATGCTTGAAGAGCATCTCAAAGTAACCGGCATCCCATTTAGTTGGCTCTGTTGTCCAAGCACCTTCAAGACCACTAGTTACAGTGTCGCGACCTACTCCACGCTTTGCATGGTTGATCCAGCCCAACGCTTGCTCAGAAATATCTGCAGCCTCTGGTGCTGGCCCCAGCAAAGATGCATCACCATTTCCGTGAGCCTTGCCAACCGTGTGTCCACCTGCAGTTAGCGCAACGGTTTCTTCATCGTTCATAGCCATGCGCGCAAATGTTTCGCGGACATGTTGGGCAGTTAATAGTGGATTTGAAACTCCATTAATACCTTCAGGGTTGACATAAATTAGGCCCATCTGCACTGCAGCCAGTGGATTTTCTAATGAACTGGCATCAGTTGTGTCTGCATACCGCTTATCACTTGGCAACATTAATTCAGGTTCTGATCCCCAGTAGATATCTTTTTCTGGGTGCCAAACATCTTCTCGTCCAAAAGCAAAACCGAATGTCTTGAGCCCCATGCTTTCATAAGCGATAGTTCCGGCAAGAATAAATAAATCAGCCCAGCTGAGTTTGTTTCCGTACTTTTGCTTAATGGGCCATAGCAATCGACGTGCTTTATCTAGATTGCCATTATCTGGCCATGAATTAAGTGGAGCAAATCTAAAACTTCCAGTACCTGCGCCTCCGCGGCCATCGGCAACACGATATGTGCCAGCTGAATGCCATGCCATACGAATCATTAACCCGCCGTAATGTCCCCAGTCGGCTGGCCACCACTCTTGTGTTTGTGTCATGAATTGATGCAGATCGTTTTTTAAAGAAGCAAAATCTAATGTTTTAACTTCTTTACGATAATCAAAATCGTCACCTAGCGGATTGGTCTTACGATCATGTTGATGGAGAATGTCTAATTTCAGAGTATTCGGCCACAAATATGTGTTTGACTCGCTCACTTGAGTGTTTGCTCCGTGTGCTACTGGGCACTTTGCGTCCATGGTTCCTCCATCATTGAATTTCGATACCTCCTAGCCTAACCACTGGAATCTGGCTTGTAATCTTGAAACCAGCGCTCACTGTGTGGTGTTGGCCCTACTGTTATTGCGATTTAGATCTCGCTAACCTTTGATCATGGACGAAGTACTAAGCAGCAAGAACATCCTTGAACGGTTCTCGTTAAAGGATAGAAGCGCCCTCGTAACAGGAGGCGCACAGGGAATTGGACGCGCGTTGGCTCATGCTCTTGCCGATGCCGGCGCTGCGGTTGCAGTTGTTGATATGGACCTTGCTCTGGCAAACGTTGTTGTTGCTGAAATAAAGGAACGAAACGTCGGTGCGCAAGTGATCGCCTTAAAGGCAGATGTAACAAACCAAAGTGAAGTTGTTGCCATGGTTGATGAAGTTGTTAAGACCTTCGGAAAACTAACAATTGCCTGCAATAACGCGGGAATAGGCCAATGGATTGATGCCGAAACAATGCCTTATGCCGACTGGAAACGAATGATGGATGTAAATCTCAATTCAGTATTTTTATGCGCGCAGGCTGAGGCAAAATATATGTTGGCCTCTGGTTATGGAAAAATTATTAATACTGCATCAATGTCTGGTTACATTGTTAATTATCCGCAGAACCAATCTCATTACAACACTGCAAAATCTGGTGTGCTTTCGTTAACTAGAAGTTTGGGCGCCGAATGGGCAGATCGTGGTGTCCGGGTAAATAGCATCTCCCCTGGTTACACAAAGACCGCTCTTGTTGGTGATCTTTTAAAAACTGAAATTGGCCAGAAAGTTGGGCCAGTATGGATTGCACAAACCCCGCAGAAGAAGATGGGCGCGGTGACTGACCTGCAGGGGGCGGTTGTTTATCTCGCATCCGAAGCATCTGACTTCATGACTGCCAGCGACATCGTTGTAGATGGCGGATACCTAGCCTGGTAGCAGGCAATCC
>Ga0194047_10000819_pt1 | contig 19794 bp, 15 predicted proteins | sample JunL225m_MetaG_2_FD_160070 | JGI IMG/M metagenome (GOLD analysis project Ga0194047, IMG submission 160070) | Anoxic zone freshwater microbial communities from boreal shield lake in IISD Experimental Lakes Area, Ontario, Canada - Jun2016-L221-5m | ecosystem: Environmental > Aquatic > Freshwater... | reverse complement strand
AGTCACCGTGCCGACGGTGGAGCGCGGGTTGTGGCTGGTGGCTTTCTGTTCAATGGAGATAGCCGGAGACAGACCCTCAATCATGTCCACATCCGGCTTGTCCATGACCTGCAGGAACTGGCGCGCGTAGGTGGACAAGCTCTCCACGTAGCGGCGCTGCCCCTCGGCATACAGCGTGTCAAATGCCAGGCTGGATTTGCCAGAACCGCTCAAACCGGTAATCACCACCAACTGGTTACGCGGGATATCCAGGTCGATGTTCTTCAGGTTGTGGGTGCGTGCCCCCCGGATGCTAATATTTTGCTGCTGTAAGGCGCGGCCCAGGTATTTGCCCTGGCCGGGTGGGTCAAGTTGAAGAGCGTCAGGTGGAGAATTCAAAGCATTGGCCGGGTGGAAAACAACCCTCCATGATAGACAGCTTCAAAGGCGGGATAATCTGCCGACATTTCTGTATAGGGGTAATATTTTTTGTCGGCAAATGTTAAAATTAAGGCAAAATATAATGTCGGCATAATAAGTAAAGGCAATATTTTTTGTCGGCGTTTTTGGAAGCAAAACAGAAAATATAAATCTTCTATACTCACCATGTGCTAAAAAAGCAATTTGCCCGATTGCGGAGACAGGCGAGTGCACGACGCTTGAATGCATAGGACTCAGTTATGTATAGCGCAAGCTCCAATGCTTGCATGACCCGCATAGCCCAGTCGCATTAACTGTGGCCAATTGGTCGCAGAGCTTTGTCGCTAGTCGCATTTACTTTGACGCCCTACGGCGTTCGTAAAGCAGGCATACCAAATGGAGTTGAGATGATTGCCAAAAACCAAATGATTGGCCCTCCTACTGTACCTGCATTCAGTTCTATGACACCCGAGGTGACCATGGCAAAGAGAAAAGTGAGATCAGCGATGCCTATGATAAAGACGCCAAGGAAATAGGCAGTCCAGGAGGCGCGATTCAATATCAGCCATGCCACTGCCAGCCCCAAAACGCCATATCCACCTACATCAATGCAGAAATTCAGTAGCAACTGACCTTGTGCAAATGCCGTAACCGTATCTGTAGTGTGTACATACGCTGCGCGTGGAACCTGGCTTCCACCCACTACCGTATTCCAAAGACCCGGTGTGCCGGCACTAAGGTATTGGTGTAAGCCTTCACAGCCGACCCAAATATGCAGGATGCCCCACAAAACAAAGAGATAAGCGCCTAACTTTGCGGCGTTACCTACACTTGATTTTGATCTGTGTGCGCCGTCAATGGCAGAGCTAAGTGGTGTCATTGCAGATTACCTTTTAAAAGTATGAGTTGTGAAGCAAAGATTTATTTTTCGATTGCTAGATGTTAGGTGTAGATATGCAAGACTACAGACTCTAAAATGAAACGTATCGTCTCAAAATTGGAACGAAATGAATCTGGATGACTTGTCCGACTTTGTGCTTGTGGCCTCCAATGGTGGCTTTGCCCATGCGAGCCGGACGAGTGGTCGTTCTAAAGCGAGTTTGTCTCGAAAAGTGATGCAACTTGAAGCTAGCTTAGGTGTCCGCCTATTTGAGCGAAGTCATAGGTCAGTCCATTTGACGCAGGACGGGGAGTTGCTTTTTAAGAGCACCTCAGGGGCGCTCAATGATATTGAAGAGGCTGTTGAAACTCTGCGTGACGGACGTGCGAAACCGAAGGGTCGATTGCGTGTCAACGCGCCATCTCTTTTTGGGCTCATGCTGATGGGCCGAATAGCTGCTCATTTCAAGGCCGTATATCCAGATATCGATTTGGAGGTGTCGATGAACGACCGCGAGGTTGACCTTGCGAGCGAAGGGTATGACATGGTGATACGGGTCAACCCAAAGCCAGACTCAGAGCTTGTGGGGAGCTGCATTCTCAAAGATCAACTTTTAGTCGTTGCAGCGCCGTCTTTGGTTAATCAAGTAGGGGTTCAGCCCTACCCTGGCCAGCAACCGGTACCCGTGGTGGTCAGGAGTTCTGCTCGCAACAAAGTATTCTGGAAAGTCGGCGGAAATCCCGTTCAGGAATTTGAAACCAAACCGGTTCTTGAATTACCGGCGTTCATGATGATTCGCGACGCTGTACTTACTGGTATCGGAGCAGCCAAGCTTCCAAGCCTACTTGTAGAGAAAGATATAGCGGCGGGCCGTCTGTTGTGTTGGGGACAATCGGAAGCTGCACCTGCTGAATTGTGGGCGTTGCACACTTCGCGAAGACTGGCAAGCGCTAAGGTCAAAGCTTTCATGCAGTTTTTAAAAACTGCTTTGCCACTGCAAACAGCATAGCGTTTTTTTCTCCCATCATCCTGGTCTGTGAGCATCGACCTGTTTTGCCGCCCAATTAAGACTTCGGCAAAACACGGTGCAAATTTTCACTCTGCAGTTGCTATCAAGGCGCAAGTAGGTGTACTTCCGAAGAGTCATTCAGCTGGGTGGAGAGCGCGCTTAAGTGCGACAAGACTGTCGCGCCGAGCATTTGCAGCGATATGAGCGTCTGGTGCAATATTGAACACATGGTAAGCACCTGGGTACACGTGTAGCTCCACTGAGACGCCATGCCGCATAAGCCTTCGTGCATACTCCATATCTTCTTCCAGAAACAAATCGAGTCCACCGGTAGCAATGTATGCCGGAGGCAAATCGGCGAGGTTATCCGCTCGGGCAGCCGCCGCGTATGGGGAAATGTTGGCGGATCCAGGTGTAACGCCAAGAATCGATGCCCAGCCAAAGGCATTGCTTTTGGGTGTCCAGATGAAATGACCTGTAAAAGGGTGCGGATCTGCTGAAACGCAGGTCCGATCATCCAGCATTGGGTAGATTAGATGTTGGAACGACAGCTTGAATTCGCCGCGGTCTCGAACAAGGAGCGCAAGAGCAGCCGCGAGTCCGCCTCCAGCGCTCTCACCCATGACACCGAGTCGGGTCAGATCGATGTTTAGCTCATGCGCATTAGAGACAACCCAGCGCAGTGCTGCGTAACAATCCTCGATCGCTCCGGGAAACCGAATCTCTGGTGCCAGCCGGTAGTCAACAGACACAACTACACAGTTTGCTTCGAGCGCAAGCTTGTGATGTACGGGGGCAAGTTCGGCGGTGGAACCTCTTACAAAGCCGCCACCATGAATGTGGAAAATGCATGGGAAATGTTCAATACCATTGCGCGGTGTGTAGATCGCAATACCGACATCCGGGGCGCCGATCGGACCCGGAACCCATCGTTCCATGAGAGTTACCGCTTCGGCGGCCCGGGGATCAGTGGGGAACGGAATACCTGCGGCACGAACGGCAGGGAGTATCTCCTCCGTCAGATCGATAGTTGGAATGAGTTCGAGTAGGGTTAGGAGTTCCGGGTCCACAAGGTGCTTGCTCACTAGATTATCCTTTCCTGGGCCGGGGTGGCCCTGCGAGTGTTGATTAGTTGGTTTCTTTTGACCGTGCGCTCACATGCTGCGCCGTAGGTACCAGCCCCTTGAATACCGGACAAACGTAGAGTTCCACTGCCTCTACAGGTGTAATGCCGCGGGCAAAGTAGGGCAACTCATCGGAGGCGTTGATGAGTGCCATGATGGCATGAGCACCGATGTGGGCGTCGATGCTGCGAATCGATCCGTCTGCAATGCCATCACTGATCACCGACGCTATACGGGTAACTACTCGATCCATGCCTGACATGATGACCACTTGGTCGGACTCGCTCATGTTGTCGACTGCTGATGCACGTAGCAGGGGCGCATTTCCCAACAATTGGTGCTTAACAAGCGTGGTGGTCAATGTCGTCAATGTCTGCAGCCCAGTATTACCCACTGCTTCCGCTGCGATGATCGTGCGTCGAACTACGTCAAAGGTGCGTTCAAAACAGGCGAGAACGATCTCATCCTTGGTCTTGATGTGGTGGTAGAACGCTCCTTTGGTCAGGTTTATGCGTGCCGCAATTTTGTCTACGGATGTTCCACGGTAACCCTCTTCGTTGATTTGGGCACACGCGGCACGCAGGAAGATTTCGAAGCTTGCACCATCCGACGAATCCAGTTCTGCGAGTCCGACAGGAATCTGTAGTGGCGTCCAGTCCGCGCCCGGTGTCGCAATGCCGTCGGCAAGGATGTTAAAAAGGCGTTCTCCGAAGCGCACGGCGTCTTCCGGATACACCTTCCTAAACCACACCGGCGTCCAGTGCACTTCGGCTAGTAGAAGGTGTGCGGCAGAGCTGAGGGCCAGCTTAAGTTGCGGCTGCACACCATCATCAGTAATCAGCCCGCGTAAACGCCGATACATTTCAACGTAGGCCTTGTACACAGGCAGGATATTGAGAGCACGTGCATCGCTGAATGAAGGAAATTCCTCCACTATTCCTTTTGCAGCACGGGACCTGAAATCAAAGTACGCTGACAAGAATATCCCAACGCGCTCACGAACCGAGCTACCGCCATCTGCCGAGGAGAGGAACTCGCCCAGCCGTGCGATACCTTGCATAAGGCACGCGGCCGCGAGCTCCTCCTTCTTGTTGAAGTAGTACTGGATCGTGGGCGCGGAATATCCAAGGCGTGCACCTACGGCGGCCAATGTCATCCGACTGACTCCCTGGCGGTTGAGAACAGCAATAGCTGCCGCAACGACGGACGACTTGCTCTCAGCGTAACGATGATTGCTTCTACCTGCTTTTGCCATAACTAGTTCATTTCACTTAGCTGCCAACTTCAGTCGAAGGGTAAGGCCAAGAATTAAGCCGCTGACCAAGTTTGCACCACCTCGCATGCAAACAAGGACTCTTCATGAGGCCACAGCGTACGGCCTTTTTATCATTAAAGAACGTCTCTATTTTAAAGAATCTTCTCTCATATTCCAAGTATGTTGGCAACTCTGACAAAAAGTCTCTATTTCTTCCTCTTGTTGACTTGGATTGATGGTCGGAGTGGTGAAAAGTCTCCTTTGAAGGCGTATGACTGGCTCTAGTCATTGCGAGGAGGTCGTGGCGCCGTTTTACGGTCATGACCGAACTCGGTTTGTCAGGTCTTGGGGGACTTTCATGCTCTTTGCCAAGCTTAAAGAACGAGACGAAAGCCCTTGTCCCCAAGTTCTAATGGAATACCCTATGAACAGCTCAACATTCTTCAAATAAGATAAATGCACATGTGCGCAGGATGCTTGGCAATTTGGCTGATGCGGACATAGCGTCGCGGTGAAGCCGTAAGGCGCAGATTGCAGGACTGAGCAAGCAGGTCCACCAACGGCCGCAGGGCCATAACGATGTGCTAGTACTAATTGGTGAGAAAAGGAGTACAGGAATGAGAGCGTTCATATTTAGGACAGTTGTATCGGTGTGCGGGATCAGCATTAGTGCTGCAGCCTTGGCGCAGTCGGAAGCGCAGCCAACTGCGGGCACAACTGATGCCCAAAAGGAAGGCGGGGCAACGCTGGGGCAAGTTGTGGTGACGGCGCAGCGGCGCAACGAAATTCTTGCTCAAACCCCAATTGCGGCCTCCGTGCTATCCGGCGGCGAATTGGCTGAGAAAGGTGTGGCGTCAGTAGACTCCCTGCAGTTTGTCAGCCCATCCGTGGCTGTCAATAATTTCGGCCAGGGGGTGGAGTTCAACATTCGTGGAATCGGCAAGGCGGAGATGAGTGCATTAACGACAACCGGTGTGATTACCTATCGCGATGCGGTTCCTAGCTTTCCCGGATTCTTTCAGGGTGAGCCGTATTTCGACGTATCCAACATTCAAATTCTCAGAGGTCCGCAGGGCACTGTAGTTGGCCAAAATTCAACTGGGGGAGCGGTCTTTGTAAACACCAATAATCCGGTGATTGGTGGAGACTACAACGGATATGTCACCTTGTCCGCTGGAAATTACAACGACATTGGTAAACAAGGTGCATTGAACATACCAATTAGTGAGACATTGGCTGTGAGATTTGCATTTTTCGACGAACAGCGCAATAGCTTTTACAACGTCCAAGGGCCAAACGGGACAGCCTATAACACCAGTCCCTTAGATATGCACGAACAGGCCGCAAGAATTGGAGTTCTGTGGGAGCCGACTGACAAACTAAGCATCCTGTGGAAAACCGATGTAGATGATCTGAACATGGGTGCATACGTCGTATCAAAGCCACGAAACGGGTTCAGCACAATCCCTGGAACAAACACCCCTAACCCAACCTATAGCGACCTGTTCAACGTTAGCGCAAACGCACCGATGGAAGCGCGCGACCAGTTTACCCGGACGAGCCTAAAGGTTGACTATGCCCTAGATAGCGGTGTAAAAGTTCGCTCAGTTACTGGATATGCGCGAGGAACATCAAAGTGGATTGCAGATTTTGACGGAACAGCAAATGGTATTCCTGCAATCGGTCCATTCCCAGCAACACCTAACAACTACGCCTGGTATTCAAACCCGACGGAAACACAGGTAAGTCAAGAGTTCAACATTATTTCACCTGACAATCAACAGCTAACCTGGTTAGCGGGACTTTTTGCTGTGCAGAATAGATACGATTTCGACGCACCGGATGGCACTTTTGCGGCTAACTACAACACGACATTCAATGGCACTCCCTTTGCTCCCTTTTTTCAATATAAATTTAATGGAAGCAACCCCCAGCAGTCTCAGGCTGTGTTCGGTCAAATTGGATATGCATTCACCCCTAACCTGAAAGTGGACTTGGGTGTACGTTATACCGACAGCAGCTCAAGTAACAATTTTGAAATCAACCAACTTGGAACAAAGATTACGCAAAATCAATCATCGTCTGAGCAGAACACGTCTTACAAATTATCTTTGGGTTGGAAGCTAGATCCAAATAACTATGTCTATGCTACAAACTCCACTGGTTTTAAACCGGGCGGGCTAAACCTCCAGACTGCACCTGGTGTACAGGCTGCTCCATTCACCAAAGAGGAAATCCTGTCATACGAGCTGGGGTGGAAAGCCAACACACCGGACGGAAAGGGGCATCTTACGCTGTCTGGTTTTTATAGCGAGTACAAAGGCTTCCAAGCCAGCATTGGCAACCCAGTGGCTCCTACCATTGCAGTTATCGGAAACGCGACCGGCACAACGACAATGTCGGGTATTGAACTTGAAGCTGACTACAAATTTGGTGGTTTGACAATTGACGCTGGAATCAGCTCAATTACTAGCTCGCTAGGGCAGTTCTACGCGGTAGATCAAAGAATATCCAGTCCCGTCGGATGCAACCCAAACACGGGGCCTGCAACAGCAGCGTGTGTGAACTTGCAAGGACGCCAGCTCTCTTATGCGCCTCCACTTACGTATAACCTCTCAGCAAAATACGACCTTTCAGTATGGGATGGCAAGCTGACGCCAGTTATTAGCCTTGCACACGTAGACCCGCAGTGGGCCTCACTATTTCAGAACAGCGTGTCCGGTGACCAGTTAGCTGCCCGTGATATTGTGAACGCGCAAATAACGTATCAGCGCCGCAAGACATCAGTAACGCTCTATGGAACAAACCTAACAGACCAGCACTATGTCGCTGCTCACTGGTTGGTTAGCGCAGGGAATCTTGACTTCGCTGGACCGCCACGTCAGTACGGTATCAAGCTGACGCAGGCCTTCTAAAGAGAAGTGAACCAGGTGCTGGAAAAAAGCATACCAGCACCTGGCAATAAATAGACACAAAGCTCAACCTCATTTGACGTTATTTCGTGAGGTCTGGAAACGGATTCGCCAAAAAATGCCAAAAATCCAATTCGTTTGATGCAAAGCATTTACGCTGAAATGAATCAAAGGACAGCATGTCGGAGTCTCTTATGACAACAGCTCAAGAAAAAACCCGTTACGGCATGGGAACAAAGTTATCCTACGGGATCGGTTCCGTGGCATTTGGGATTAAGGATAACGGTTTTGGCGCAATACTGCTGTTGTTCTACAACCAAGCACTTGGACTTGACGCAAGGGTCGCTGGGTTGGCGATTGCTATCGCGTTAGTCGTAGACGCATTCTTGGATCCAATTATTGGCTATGCATCTGACCATCTGCAAACACGTTGGGGTAGACGCCACCCCTTCATGTACGCGGCCGCAATTCCTGCGGCTCTGGGTTATGCATTTCTATTTTCGCCACCCAGTGGGTTAACTCAAGAAGGTCTCTTTGCATATCTTTTGTGCTTCGCAATTCTGGTCAGAGCGTTTATTGCTCTCTTTGAGATTCCAAACTCAGCGCTGGTGGCGGAATTTACACAAAACTACGAAGAGCGTACGAGTTACTTGAACTGGCGTCTGTTTTTTGGCTGGACGGGCGGATTGACAATGTCGGTAGTTGCTTTTGGCATCTTTTTGAGCAAGGGCGTAGGAGGTATTTCTGGAACACAAGTTCCGGAAAACTATCACGCGTATGGTGTAGCAGCTGCAATTCTCATGTTCATTGCGATGATGGCATCAGCTATTGGCACACACAGAACTATTCCATGGCTTAACCGACCAACTAAGAAAAATGGGGATGGAGTACTTCCCAATTTTCTGAAGGGCGTTAGGCGAGCCTTGTCATCCAGATCGGCAGTCATGAGCCTGCTAAATGGCATGTTCATTATGCTGTCGACTGGACTAATAGGTGGCATAACTCCATATCTCTATGGCTATCTTTTTAAACTCAATCCGCAACAAATCTCCATTCTTTATGGGTCTGCATTTGTTTCTGCATTTTTAGCTCTGATTGCAACTCCGTGGCTTTCAAAACGCTTTGAAAAACGTCACTCTTACATCGCTGTCACCATCGCAGCAGTGTTGACTACACCGATTGCAGCCATACTCCAAATACTCGGGCTCTTGCCATCAACGACCTTAAATTCACTTATTCCTTTGCTATTCGCATTAGGCGTGGTGACCACAACTTTTTTAATCGTGCAGGGTACGTTGTATTACTCAATGTCGGCCGACGTCATTGAAGAGATAGAGGTTAAGACCGGTCACCGTGAAGAGGGCATCTATTTCGCGGCAAGCATCTTTGTCAGGAAATGTGCGACGGGATTTTCTGTGCTGGTGACTTCTGCAATGCTGTACGCAGCTGGCTTCCCTGAAAAAGCCATTCCCGGCAACGTAGAAGTATCCGTGATCAATCACCTGGTCTCGTACTTCATAGGTGCCTTTATCTTGCTCAACATTGCAGCGATATTCTGTGTGGTCGCTTACAAGATTAACCGTGCAAGCCACGCTGAAAATTTGGCCATATTGGTAAGCCGACGTGAGCAAATTTGAGCGGCACCCTTGACGAAGGTTACGACTGCTGCATGCGTCGGTAAGTTGTTTCAGTTACATAAACAACAAGCTAGATAAACGCAAGTTGTACATCTTTCGATCTTCAAGATTGAAACATCTCCATCTCCAAATAACGCCACCAATTTAAGTAACTAACATGAGTGATCAAAGTGAAATTGATGAGTTTCGGACCGCAACGCGAGCTTGGCTGAGATCATCCTGCCCTCCCAAAATGCGCCTGCCAATGCGAAGTGAAGATGACATTTGCTGGGGTGGGCGTCGTTGGACATATCGCTCGGATGATCAGAGGATGTGGCTCCTTCGCATGGTAGAGCGAGGCTGGACGGTGCCAACATGGCCTAAAGAGTATGGAGGAGGTGGCTTGTCAAGCTCTCAGGCCAACGTGCTTGCAGAAGAAATGGCAAACCTTAACTGTCGCCCACCTTTGATGAACTTTGGCATCTCAATGCTCGGGCCTACGTTGCTCAAATACGGAACACATGAGCAAAAACTTGAACACCTACCAAAAATCGCACGTGGCGAAATTCGATGGTGTCAGGGCTACTCTGAACCCGGCTCAGGTTCAGACCTTGCCTCACTCACGACCAGCGCTCAAGACAACGGAGATCATTTCGTCATCAATGGACAGAAGATATGGACATCGTACGCTGATCAGTCCGACTGGATTTTTTGTCTAGTTCGTACTGATCCTGTCAAAAAACACACTGGAATCAGCTTTGTTCTATTTGATATGACAACTGAGGGTGTCAGTACCAGACCAATCATGCTCATTTCTGGCAATTCACCATTCTGTGAAACATTTTTTGACCGTGTCAGGGTTGACAAAAGAAACATGGTGGGCGGCCTCAACTCTGGCTGGGAGGTCGCTAAATACCTGCTTATGCAAGAGCGCGACATGATCGGTGCTATGGGTGAAGCGACGACCACGCTATCAGTGTCTCAGACTGCTAAGAAATATGTTGGATTGGATGCTCAGAACCGCCTGGAAGATATTCAATTACGTGCACAGATCGCTGAATTCGATCTCGATGAGGCAGCGTTTCGGCTCACATTGGAACGTATCGCCGCGATGCAAAGAACTGGAGAGGTAAACCCTGCTATGTCATCCATGCTCAAGTACTACGGGGCAGAGCTGAACAAGCGGAGGTGGGAACTCTTAATGAGCTGCGGTGGAAGCGAGCATCTGGAGTGGGAAAGTGAGCGCTCCCAACAAGGTTTTGCCGCCAGATCGTGGCTTCGTATAAAGGGGAACTCAATTGAAGGCGGAACCAACGAAGTGCAACTTAACGTTATCGCCAAACGAATTCTCGAATTGCCGGGAGCATAAGCGTGTCGTTTGGATTTACTGAAGAGCAAATCATGTTGCGGGAAAGTGCCCGCGATTTCATCGCTGACCAAGCGCCAGTTTCACAGCTGCGTAAGCTGAGAGATAACAAAGATCCTATAGGTTTTTCGCAAGACGTTTGGGAGAAGTTCTCTGAAATGGGTTTCACAGGTGTTTTGGTGCCCGAAGAATTTGGCGGCATGGGGCTTGGGCATGTCGAAGCCGGAATCATCATGGAGCAGATTGGCCATCATCTCACCACATCCCCTTTTCTGGCTTCGTCAGTTGCTGCTGTAACAGCGTTACGGCATGTCGGAACTGCGGCACAGAAGAATACTTGGTTGCCGAAGTTGGCCAGTGGCGAAGTCATTGCATCAATTGCTATTGATGAGAAGGCAAAACATCGACCGGCACAGGTTGCACTGCGTGCAACACCTACCGACTCGGGTTACACGTTAAACGGTGTCAAGACATTTGTTTCTAACGGTCATGTTGCGGACATCCTGATCGTTGCTGCTCGGCGTGCCGGCGAACCAGGTGATAGCGAGGGAATTACCCTTTTTATTGTGGATAGCAAATCACAAGGGATAGAGACAGAGCGCACCGTAATGGTGGATTCCCAAATCGCCGCCCGAATTACGTTTAAGGAAGTAAAAGTTGGCGTCGAATCAGTTTTGGGTCCAGTCGACTCGGGCTGGGAAACATTGAGCGCGACACTTGACGCAGCTCGAGCCGCTGCAGCGGCGGAGATGCTTGGACTATCTGACGAGGTCTTTGACCGCACGCTGAAGTACCTGAAGGAACGTAAACAATTTGGTCGCTTAATAGGAGAGTTTCAGGCCTTACAACACCGAGCCGCAATGCTCTACTGTGATCTTGAGATTACGCGATCCTTGGTGATTCATGCACAAAAGCAACTTGATGCCAGCTCACTTGACGTCAGTAGGGCCGTGTCCCTCGCTAAAGCACGGGCTGGACGCACCGCAACTCTAGCAGTGCAGGAAGCGGTGCAAATGCACGGCGGCATCGGTATGACCGATGAATTAGAGATCGGCTTTTTTATGAAGCGCGCCAGAGTTTTGAATGAACTCTTTGGAGATACCAACTTCCATATTGATCAAGTAGCGGCCCAGCAAGGCTACTAATTTCAACATACTATTTCTACTTAAATTATGAGCAACATTTACTGCGAAATAACAGACGGTATTGCCATCATCCGAATGAATCACCGTCCGGTCAATGAGCTTGGTCAGGCTCTACGACAAGAGATCGTCTCAAGCATCAAGCGTGCTGAAGAAGATGAAATCGTCACCGCAATAATCTTGATTGGATCGGAAAAGGGCTTCTCGGGCGGCTCTGATATCCGTGAATTCGGCACTGACGCTGCCTTTGCCGAACCCACGTTACTAACCGTAATCCATATGATTGAAAGCTCCACAAAGCCTGTGATAGCGGCTATCGGCGGCGTTTGCATGGGCGGCGGTCTTGAATTGGCTCTAGGCTGCCATTTTCGCGTCACGGTACCAAATTCGCAGATTGCGTTGCCCGAAGTAAAGCTTGGATTGCTCCCTGGCGCCGGAGGCACACAGCGCCTTCCTAGGTTGATAGGTATCGAGCCGGCGCTAAACATGATTCTGTCTGGCAACACCATTTCATCAGACTTAATGCGTACTACCTCGCTTTTCGACTATTTTATTGAAGGTGACCTATTGCAAGGTGCACTTGATTTCGCTAAGAAAGTAGTCTTCGAAAATCGTCCACTAATGAAAGTGCGAAACTTGAAGGTAACACACCCCAAGCCTGCGGCCTTTTTCATGTATGTGCGCAATAGCGTTGGCGCCGTTTCTAAAAACTATCCTGCACCGTTGAAATGTGTCGACGCTGTTGAAGCTGCATTGACTAAGACTTTTGAAGAGGGCATGAAGATTGAAAGAGATTTATTCACAAGTCTTTATCTTGGAGAAGAGTCTCGCTCGTTGCGCCATTTGTTTTTTTCTGAACGAAATGCTGCGAAGGTTGATGGTGTCGATGTAAACGTCAAACCTCGCACTATCAATAGCGTCGGGATTGTCGGCGCGGGCACTATGGGTAGCGGCATTGCCATCAATTTCCTACTCGTTGGTATACCTACCGTCATTCTGGAGACCAATCAAGAGTCACTAGACCGTGGCGTTAAGCAGATCAGTGACTTCTTTCAAAGCCAAGTTAATAGAGGAAAAATGAATGCGGAAAAAGCAAGGGCTTTTGCTGCACTTTTGAAGCCGACTTTAAATTATTCTGATCTTGCCGAAGTGGACATGGCGATCGAAGCAGTATTTGAGACTTTGGCGGTTAAAAAGACTGTCTTCGAAAAGCTTGATAGGGTTTGCAGGAAAGGAGCCATCCTCGCCTCCAACACATCCACTCTAGATCTGGACAAGATAGCGGCATTTACCAAGCGGCCTGAAGATGTTGTCGGAACTCACTTTTTCAGTCCAGCTAATGTTATGAGACTCCTGGAAGTTGTACGTGGCGCCAGTACAGCTGATGACGTGCTAGTAACCATCATGCGGGTGGCAAAAAGAATTAAGAAGATAGCAGTCGTGTCAGGTGTTTGCGATGGTTTCATTGGCAACCGAATGATCGCAGGTTACAGCACTGAGGCGACCAGAATGCTTGAGGAAGGGGCCTCCGTCCAGCAAATTGATGGTGCTTTGGAGAAGTTTGGTATGGCCATGGGCCCATTCCGCATGGGCGATCTGGCTGGCAATGACATCGGTTGGTTAATACGCAAAGGTATCAGCGATGAGCATCCAGATTTCCAATTTCCTACTTCGACCCGTCTGGCGGACAAACTCTGTGAACTTGGACGATTTGGGCAGAAAACGGGATCGGGTTGGTATCGCTATGAAAGAGGGGGCCGCGCTGCGCTTCCCGACCCCAAAGTTGACGAAATTGTTGATGAACATCGTAAGGCAAATGGCATTGCCGCTCGCATATTGACCAACTCGGAGATAGTGCAGCGCTGCATCTTTTCCTTGGTAAACGAAGGCGCCCGAATCTTGGAAGAAGGTATCGCCCAACGTGCCTCAGACATCGACATCGTCTACGCATTTGGCTATGGCTTTCCCCTTACACGCGGCGGGCCAATGCTGTACGCCGACAGCTTGGGTCTGCTAAACGTACAAAGAGCTATCGGTGCCTTCGCCGCTAACGACAAGTCCCCCCTTAGTGTCTGGAGACCTGCTCCGCTGCTCACCACGCTGGCCGCCGAAGGCAAGACATTTAACTAATCGACTTAAGAGAATTGACATGATAGATGCCGTAATCGTTTCCACCGCACGCACGCCCCTAGGCAAAGCATGGCGAGGTAGTTTCAACATGACACATGGTGCGACACTGGCGGGTCACGCTATAGAGCACGCTGTGCAGCGGTCTGGCATCGACCCGGTCGAGGTTGAGGATGTGATCATGGGATGCGCGCTACAACAAGGTGCTACCGGAATGAACATTGCCCGTTATGCGGCGCTGAGAGCGGGTTTGCCTGTAACTGCTGGCGGTACCACGGTGGATCGACAGTGCGCCTCCGGCTTGCAAGCTATCGCCATCGCGGCGCATCGCGTCATTATTGACAAGGTGCCAGTGATGGTTGCAGGCGGAGTTGAGTCTATTTCCTGTGTGCAATCCAATGTAAATATGACCTACATCCAAGATGAATGGATGGCTGAGAATCGCTCGTCTTACTTTATGTCAATGTTAGATACGGCAGAGGTCGTTGCAAAGCGCTACAACATCGGCAAAGATGTACAGGACGCCTACGGCGCACGTAGCCAACAACGCGCTGCAGCCAGCCGTGCAGCTGGTCTTTTCAGACACGAGATTGCTCCCATTACTGTGACCATGGGTGTAGCAGATCCAATTACCGGCTTTGGAATGAAGCAGGTTACCGTTACCGAGGACGAGGGTATACGTGTCGACACCACGATTGAAGGCGTGGCCAAAATTCGGTCAGCCAAATCTGGTGGTGTCATCACGGCGGGTAACGCGAGCCAGTTTTCCGACGGTGCATCTGCCGTCGTTGTTATGAACTCCAAGCTGGCGGAGCAACGTGGCATGAAGCCACTCGGGATTTTTCGCGGTCTTGCCACTGCTGGATGTGAGCCTGATGAGATGGGTATAGGTCCAGTTTTTGCTATTCCGCGTTTACTTGCGCGAGTTGGTTTAAAGGTGGATGACATCGGTCTATGGGAACTAAACGAGGCCTTCGCTGTACAGGTGCTCTATTGCCGTGACAAGCTTGGTATTCCGGACGAACGTTTGAATGTTAACGGTGGCGCGATTGCATTGGGCCATCCCTACGGCATGTCAGGTGCGCGCATGGTCGGACACGCACTGATTGAGGGAAAGCGCCTTGGCGTAAAGTACGTAGTAATCACCATGTGTGTTGGCGGTGGCATGGGCGCGGCAGGTTTATTTGAGGTGGTCTGATGTCAACTGTTACTTCAACGCAGAATGCGGTGATAGCTCAGGTTGCTCCGCAGGCAGTGGAGTTCTGTGACCTGCCTGCGCTGATTGCTCAAAGTGCTAAAGCGCGTCCCGAGTCGATAGCAATAATAGACGGGAAGCGTCGAATAAATTACGCCACATTAGACAAGATGGTAGACCAAGTCGGAGCTTCTCTGCAGCGAGACCGCGTGGCACCAAAGCAGGTAATCGCCATTTGCGCGGCGACGAATGCTGAGTACATCGCAGTGTTTCTTGGAGCCTTGCGTGCTGGCATTGCCGTCGCACCCTTGGCCACCAGCGCAACACCCGAACAGTTGCTGGCCATGTTGCGCGATGCTAATTCTCAAAAGCTTTTTGTGGATGGCGCAACGGCTGAGGCGCTATTTGCGGCTGGCATTGGAATACCAAACGTAGTCGCATTGTCCGCATTGGAAAGCGACAGACATCCGTCCCTTCAAACCTGGTTAGTGGCCGATTCTGTAAAGCCGATTCCAGTCATCATTGAACCTGACTGGGCCTTTAACATAATTTATTCTTCTGGTACAACAGGTACGCCAAAAGGGATTGTGCAGTCGCATCACATGCGCTGGCTACAAGCGCAATACACCCCTTTACTTGGTTTCGGTCTTGGCACTTTAACGATGGTGGCTACACCGCTTTATAGCAACACTACGATGACCACATTGCTGCCTACGCTAGCCTTCGGTGGTTGCTTGGTGTTAATGGCTAAGTTCGACGCTCGCGCCTATCTAAAGCTCGCACAGGAAGAGGCCGCGACTCATGGAATGTTAGTTCCGGTGCAGTACCAGCGCCTCATGGCACTTAAGGATTTTTCTCGATTTGATCTCAAGTCGTTCAGAGTTAAGTTCTGTACAAGTTCTCCTTTGAGTGCTGCGCTCAAAGCTGACGTCATCGCGCGATGGCCAGGAATACTGATTGAATATTATGGAATGACTGAGGGTGGTGGAACCTGCATGTTGCTTGCCAACCAGCATCCCAACAAGCTTCACACAGTGGGCCAACCTGTTCCTGGACATGATATTCGGTTGATTGATGAGCAGGGAATAGAGGTGAACAAGGGACAGATTGGCGAAGTGGTGGGTAGGTCAACAACAATGATGACGGGTTACCACAATCAGCCAACACAGACTTCTGAGACTGAATGGTTCGACTCGGAGGGTAATCGTTTCATCAGGACCGGTGACATAGGTCGGTTTGACGAGGATGGTTTTCTTAGCCTACTTGATCGTCGCAAGGACATGATCATTAGCGGTGGATTCAATATCTACCCCAGTGACCTTGAAGCAGTGCTAATTCAGCATCCGGCGGTCGCGCATGTTGCAGTGGTAGGAGTACCTTCTGCCGAGTGGGGCGAGACGCCAGTCGCATTTGTGGTGCGACGCTTGAATGATAGAACCGATCCAAATGAAATTTTATCTTGGGCCAATCAGAAACTGGGCAAGACCCAGCGGTTGGCGTCCGTTCGACTGGTGAGTGAACTTCCTCGCAGCACCATAGGAAAAATTCTGAAGCGGGAATTGCGTGAATTTTGGAACGATTCCACGCTCTGATTAGAGTGGCTTGGGCAACACAAAGAAATGAGTACCGATATGGCTAAAGATACATTGATTGAATTTAATAACCGAGTTGCGATTGTGACGGGTGGTGGTGGCGGGCTAGGTCGGCAACATGCTTTAGCGTTAGCTGCAAGAGGTGCCAAGGTTGTAGTCAATGACTATGGGCGTCCGAGCGCAAGTGCTGACACGTTGAGCGCGGCCGATGCTGTGGTTAATGAGATTCTTGCTGCCGGCGGAACTGCCATAGCTAGCAATGCATCTGTTACAGATGAGACTGCAATAGCAGCCATGGTTAAAGACACAATAGCGCGATGGGGGCGTATAGATATCCTCGTCAACAATGCCGGCATATTACGGGACAAAAGCTTTACAAAAATGTCCTTGGATGACTTCAGATTGGTAGTAGATGTTCATTTGATGGGCGCAGTGATATGCACTAAAGCAGTTTGGGACATCATGCGCACGCAAAATTATGGTCGTATCGTGATGACGACTTCATCATCAGGTCTATATGGAAATTTCGGTCAGTCCAACTACGGCTCAGCAAAGATGGCGCTCGTGGGACTGATGCAAACCCTATCAATAGAAGGTGCTAAAAATAACATCCGAGTAAATTGCCTTGCACCAACTGCCTCCACGCAGATGACTGAAGGGTTGTGGAGCAGCGAAGTATTAGAAGCCTTCCGACCTGAGTTTGTTACCCCTGCGGTAATTGTGCTAGCGGCAGAGTCTGCGCCGAATAGAACAATACTGTGTGCTGGAGCTGGCACTTTTGAGGCGGCCAATATAACGCTTACGGGCGGCGCATATATTGGCCGCGACCTTAATACGGCAGAGCTCCTTCGTGAACACTTACCGCAAGTGACGGACCGCAAAACCGAAATAATTCCACTTGACGCGGTGGCCCAGGGAACAAACGAAGCAACGAAGGCAACTGCCATGTCCACTGCGCGGACTTAAACACAAGAACGCGTCTAAAGAAACCTCCGAAAACACAAGTGATTATCGAATTCAGCCAATAGCCTAAGGGCTCAACCAATTTTGGTATTTTTCGAAGATTAACGATTCAGTTGCGTGCCGGAAAATTTTACTAAACCTTCCATTCTATTAATTTAAGGAGACATCATGCAAAATAGACACAACACAATTCTCGTAACCTATGCCTGTGCCTTGGCACTGTTTTTTCTAGTTATGCCGGCACAGGCACAAGTACAGTCTGCACCACTTATAGCTGCCCAGGGTTCAGTTGCCGAACCGGTCGCAGCTGCAGCAGCAGATCGGGCGGCTGCATTGATGGGAACGAAGACTGACTCTCCATCCGAAAACCCTTACGGAATCGAAGCTTTGTGGAAAACGTCAGACAGCATTGCCAAAACCGTTTTGATTTTGCTCGCGATCATGAGCCTTTCGAGCTGGTACGTCACGATTGTCAAAGTAATTGACCAAAGAAGAATGCTGCGTCAAGCTAAGGCAGCGGCTAGTGATTTTTGGTCCGCAGGCACAATCGAACAAGGATTAAATGCACTGGAAGAACGCAGTCCGTTTCGCTTTGTCGCAGAGGCCGCCACTAACGCACTCAAGCGCCATCAAGGACTACGCGGACATATTCCATTGAATGACTGGATCACGCTGGGCATTCAGCGCGCAGTTGATCGTGTTCAGGGGAGTACTCGTAAGGGACTCTCTGTTTTGGCAACCGTCGGTTCCATCTCGCCCTTTGTTGGGTTGTTCGGCACTGTCTGGGGCATTTACCACGCACTAACCGCGATTGGCATTTCTGGTCAGGCATCTATCGACAAAGTTGCAGGCCCAGTTGGCGAGGCCTTGATCATGACCGCTATCGGACTGGCTGTAGCAGTCCCTGCGGTGCTGGGGTACAACTGGCTAGTCGGACGTAACAAAGACGTAATGGAAGAGCTCCGTGCATTCAGCCAGGATTTGCATTCTGTGGTTCTTGGTACGGTGGAAAGTTAATTGCGCAATTGCATTGCTTAATTAGCCGCAGCTTTACTTCATTGCATCTGCCCAATTGAGGAATACACCATGTCCATGAGCGTTGGTTCAAGTGATGACGAAGAAGACGCCGTAATGTCGACCATTAACACTACACCTCTGGTGGATGTGATGCTGGTGATGCTGATCATTTTCCTGATCACTATTCCAGTGGTCACGACTTCGATTCCAGTGACCCTACCCAAGGAGAGAATTGAACTGAGGGAAACGAAACCTGAAAATGTGATCATCTCAGTAGATCGAACGGGCAACATTTATTTCTACGAAACCAGGGTGCAATCTGTTGACGGTTTGGTAGAGCGACTTAAGAAGATTAACAAGATGGAGCCGCAACCCGAAGTGCAAGTCCGCGGTGACCTGAATGCCCAATACGATGGAGTTGGCCGTGTTTTGCTCGCCTGTCAGCGCGCAGGTATTGTTAAGGTTTCGTTCATCACCGAGCCGCCTGCGCTCGATAGCTGATACATAAAAGGATAACCATATGCCAATGAACGTAGGAAGCTCTGGCGATTCGCGGGATCCCGAGGTCATGATGGACATAAACACCACGCCTCTGATCGACGTCATGTTGGTGTTGCTGGTAATGCTAATCATCACAATTCCGATTCAACTCCACTCCGTCACCTTAGAAATGCCTGTTGGCACACCACCTAGCAATACGATGAAGCCGGATAAAGTTCAATTAGACATTGATGAAAAAAGTGTTATCTACTGGCAAGGGCTACCGGTCACCGATGCTGAACTAAATACAAAGATGAGCGCAATCGCCCGCACAAACCCTCAGCCTGAAGTACACATTCGACCGAATAAAGCCTCTCAGTACGCGGTATTTGCGAGCGTATTAGCCAGCAGCAAACGTATGGGTTTGACCAAAATTGCCGTAATCGGTGCGGAGCAGTTTGTCCAATGAACTCACTCGGCATGAGCAAAGACTTTGTGGTTAGTGACCCATCGCGTCGCTGGAAGGGAATTGCGATTGTGTTGGCAGTGCATGCGCTGATAGGTTGGGCGTTGATCTCAGGCATGGCACGCAGCGGACTGAACCTTCTAAAGAAGCCTCTAGAAGCAGTTGTAATACAGGAAGTAATTATTCCACCGCCACCGCCACCGCCACCGCCACCGCAACCAGCTAAAGGTTGCGGTGGCGGTGGCGGTGGC
>Ga0194047_10000817_pt1 | contig 19817 bp, 18 predicted proteins | sample JunL225m_MetaG_2_FD_160070 | JGI IMG/M metagenome (GOLD analysis project Ga0194047, IMG submission 160070) | Anoxic zone freshwater microbial communities from boreal shield lake in IISD Experimental Lakes Area, Ontario, Canada - Jun2016-L221-5m | ecosystem: Environmental > Aquatic > Freshwater... | reverse complement strand
TGATTTTACAAAAACAGTATTTCCAGGAAAACCAAAAACATCTCGATGAAAAAGGTTGGACGTGGCTAACCAAAACAAGCTCCGCTTCCCGCATCGCCAGTGCCTTCTGGGATCCTGGCAATTCCCAGCTTCACGTCAATGCCAATGATCTTGGCACTTCGAATGGCAATCTTGGGTGCCGCCTCTCCCGTAGTTTTTCAAGTTAACTTAGGCTTTGGGTCTTTGGGTTTTTCTTTTAAATTTAAAATTTTTATAAAAAATATAAGATGTCATCTTGAATTTAGTTCAGGATCTTGGTTACAGTAAATACTCTGTAACAAAGGAAATAGATGCTGAAACAAGTTCAGCATGACATGGAAAAAAACAATATGGAAAACTTCAACTGGGGCACAATTGAAAAAAATGTCAATGAGGCGGAAGAAAAAAAGCGCCAGGGGCAAAATGCCGCTCGGGTTTTGTATGCTGAAACAGGCCTTCAGCAAGAAGAAAGAACCGAAAAAGATCGCCAAGAAATTCTGGAAAAGGCAAATCGAAAAAGAGTGACAGGAAAAGCGTTGGAGCGAGAAAATTTTTTCAATCAAGAAGCGGAGAAAATTTTGGGTCAGGCTGATTCTCCTGAGCGAGTTTTGGTTGGTTTTCGCATGGAAAATCTTGCAAAAGCACTTCGCTACGAAAAAGCACTGGAAATGGGACGCCAAGCACTTTTAAATGAAGAAATTGAAGTTTTGAAATCTTCCAACAACGCTCCACGCAGTGAAGAGCTGGAAGCGTTAGATGAAATCAGGGAAGAGTTGAAAAAAAATCAGCAGTTGAGAGAAGATTTGTTGGCACTTAATCCAGAAGCATATTTTGGCCTGAATTTGAAAAAATTAAAAGAAAGCAAAAAGGAATTTAGTGAGGGCAGGATTGTTGAGACTGATTATGTCAAAGAGAAAATGGAGGATATTGATTCGCATCTGCGAGCTGACAAACCGATTTTGATTTATGGGCATTTGGGGAGCGGAAAATCCGAGCTGGCTATGCATGCTGCTAAAAAATATTCCAAGAAACCAGCCTTGATTATTTCTGGCTCAAAAAATATCTCTCAAGCTGAATTTTATGGACATCAGGTTTTGACGGTTGATGAAAAATCTGGTTCAACAGTTTCTGATTTTTATCTGGGGCCGATTTATTAAGCCATGGAGGAAGGCAGGATTGTAATCATTGATGAAGTCAATGCAATTCCACATGAAGTTTTGATCAGCTTGAATCACCTTTTGACTCGCAAAGTCGGGGACAAAATCAACATCCAGCAAGACAGCGGACGAGAGATTGAAATTCAAGAAGGCTTTGGAATTATCATGACTGGCAATCTCAATCAAGGACAAGAAAAATATATTGATCGTCAGGACATGGACCCCGCTTTTCTTTCTCGTTTGCACAAAATCGAATATGACTATTTGCCACAAAACACCGAAGGGACGTTGGAGGATGAAGCAAGCAAGGAAAATGAGCAATTTCAATTGTTGCTGGTCAGCTTGATGGATAAAGATGGAAATCTGGAAATTCCAGAGGATAGTTTGAAAAAACTTTGGAATTTGGCAAAATCAGCCCGAATCATTCAAGATGTTTTTGCTGGAAAAGAATTGGGTGGCGCCTATTATTTCAAAGAAGCGGGAGGCAGAGCGACCAGGTATTTGCTAAAGGAAAGTGTGCTGTCGCTTCGTGGGCTTGAAAACATCATTTCGCAGTGGAAGGCAGAAGGTTTTGCCAAAGAGTTGGATTATTATGTATATAATAATTTTATTAAGGAAGGAACCGTCGCCTCAGATCGAGCGTATTTGTATCAACTCATGAAGGATCAGTTTGGATTTTTTCAAACAAAGGTGAAAGATTTTGACAATGATGGCGGGGAAATTGAAAAAGATTCTTGGCCTCAAAATCCAAGCTATGGCAGTGGTGGGGTTGTGAATTCTTTCGACGTTACGACGCCGAAAAATCCAGCCGAAAAAAGAAAGTTTTTCACTCCGCGTCAGGTTGTGGAATTTGCCTTTGGCAAAGCACCAGAGAGAACCCAATGGCCTCAGACAAAAGAAAATCCTGAATTTGAAGATGAGCCAGAAGATCCTATTAATCCTGAAATACTGAAGTTGGAAGAATTCATGAAAAATTTAAAAAAAGAAAGACTAGAAATTTTGGGAAGTATTAACGAAGTTTGCGAATTGGAAAAGGCATGATTTAAAAAGGCGAGGATTTCTGCGGAATTTTGCTCAGTTTGACAAAAATGACAAAAAAGACCATAATTAAAAATAAGGAAATAGGCTGATGAAATGTTTGGTCAACTATTTTTGAAACTATTTTCTCGGTAACTAATCAGTAATTAATGAAACACAATTATGACGCAAGTAAGACCCACAGATCAGGAATTCTTGGAGTTCGCTGTAAAGGCACTCGTTGACACTCCTGAAGATGTTAGAGTTGAAAGAAAAATCGATGAAATGGGCGTTCTCATCACCCTGGATGTGAATCCTGCCGACATGGGAATGGTTATCGGGCGAGAAGGTCAAACCGCAAAAGCTCTGAGAACTATTTTGAGAGTGATTGGCGCACGCAACAATGCCCGCGTAAATCTCAAAATCAATGAACCAGAAGGTTCAACACGAGGAGAACGTACACCTCGACCAGAAGCTGCTGCACCTGCTGCACCAGAAGTGAAAAAAAGCATCGATGACGTTCTTGGAGATATGAATATCTAATCGTTCTACAATATAACAATAACAAAAAAACCGGCTTAGGTCGGTTTTTTTGTTATCTAATAGGGTAGAAAAATTAAATTTAAAGTTCATCCTTGAGCGCTGAAACATATCCTTCAAGAATTGCAACTTTTTTTGAATCATGAATTTTCGTTTCTTTGACTTTTTGAAGTTCATCAACAAGCCAGGCATAGGCAATCCAAGGGTGTATTCTTTTTTTATTGATTGATTTTGCAAGAATAATTAGACAATCGATTTGTGACCTTCCATCAGCGTGCGGTCGCCTCTTGTTGTGAATTGCTTCATGCATATCTGCAATACGGAGAAACTCAGACATTCTTTCGCTCAAATTAAACTGAGAAATTGTTAAAGGATATTTCTCATATTTCATTGAATAGGTTCCATTGTAATCATGATGCGAACCAACTAAGATAGCTTCATTTTGCAAGTTCAAGCTCTCAAGAATTATTTTTGAACTAATTTCATGTGATTGCACAATTTGCAAAAGAGAACTTTCTAGAGAAAAATGACGACGTTTCAATTCTGCAATGTTTTTCAATGAAAAAGCGCGATTTTCTAGGATTGGATTATTGATGGCTTCAGAGATTGGAACATAGGGTGCGCAGCGCAAATAATTTTCAGTCAAAAACTTTATTAACATACTCTTTTTTTCTTCTTTTTGAGTTTTTGTGGCTTCAGGATAAGCTTTGATTTCAGCTGGAAGGTCGATACTATTATCTGTCAGTATCTGATTGAGAAGCTTGTGCGGAGTTTCTTTTTGGGGGTTGGCTACATAATTTTTTTCATCAAAATCAAGTAATAATTCCGACCATTCACTGTTTTTTATGCTACTCGCAATTAGAAAATGGGGAATTTCAATTTTGCCGATATCGTGCAATAGACAAGCACGATAAAACTGATCAAGATTTACCAAGTTTTCGTCTTTGATTATTTTTTTTAAATCAATAATGCGCTCGCCAACATAAATCGGAGAGTCAATTTTTGACTTGGCAATCAGAAATGTTTGCAAGGAGTGCTCAAAAGTGTTTTTGTCATAAAGTTCAAGAATAGTTAGCGCTTGCCAAACTCCCAGTGAATTTTCATCTTCTTGAAAAAGAAAATTAGTTGTATCCGTATTTAAGATTTGTTCATATTCTCTTTGTACTCGATTAATTTGTTCAGTCAGAAAATTAAAATTTTCAGAATCTTTTTTGCTTTCAAGTTTCTTTACGATGTTGTTATAATTTCCTTCACGCACAACTCTGCAGGCAATACTTTTATGCTCTGCTGCATATTTTTCCAAGAGTTTTTCAGGGGAGTTTTCTGCAAGAGTCGGTTGATCGTCAGAATTTTCTTCAGTGGAAATGTGCCTATTAAAATGATTAATAAAAGTTTGCATCACTTAATATGTTGATTTTTTTGTACTTTTTTATTATAACCCAAAAGCAAATTAAACTCAAATTTATTTAGGGTATTCTAGAAATTTGGACAAATAAAACAGACAGATTAATTAAGCTGGTTAAGAGAGTGAACAACTTGCTAAATTTTATAATTCAAGGTGTTATTTTAAGTTTATACAACTTGATTAAAGTTTTATTTCTTGTATTGATTAACGCTTTACTCTTGCAAATCCCTCAAATAAGGGCTAAAATATAGCTATAAGTTAATTATAATTATATTTAAGATATATGTTGGACATTAAATTTATCAGGGAAAACGCGGAGGCGGTTAAGGAAGTGGCAAAAAACAAAAACATCGATTTGAACATCGACCAGCTTTTGAAGTTGGACAAGGAACGTCTTTTGCAATTGCAGGATATCGAAGAGCTTTTGGCTGAGAAAAACAAGCTCAATGAATTGATTCCGAGCGCTCAAGGAGATGAGAAAATTGCCGTCTTGGAGCAAGGCAAAAATGTCAAAGAAAAACTTGCCAGTGCGCAACCAGAATTTGAAAAAATCAAAGAGCAATTTGAAGCAATGATGATCAGAGTTCCAAATCTCATTTCAGCTGACACGCCGATTGGGAAAAATGAAGATGAGAACGTGGTAGTTAGAACTGTTGGCGAGCCGACAAAATTTGATTTTAAGCCAAAGGATCATATGGATTTGGGAGAAGCTTTGGGAATTATTGACATGAAAACTGCGGTGACTGTTGCTGGGGCTAGGTTTACCTATTTGTTGGGCGAGGCTGCAATGCTTCAATTTGCACTTATTCAATTTGTGATTAACACCCTTAGTGATGAAAAAATTGTTTCGCAATTGGCTGAAAAAGTCGGAAATAAATTCGGCAAGCCTTTTACTTTTGTGGTTCCGCCAGTGATGGTCAAATCTGAAATCATGAAAAAAATGGATCGCTTTGATCCAGTAGACGACCGCTATTATTTTGAAGCGGATAATCTGCTTTTAGTTGGTAGTGCCGAGCATTCACTAGGACCAATTCAAATGAACAAAATAGCGGAGGAAAAAGATTTGCCAATTCGCTATGTTGGATATTCCACCGCTTTTCGCAGGGAAGCTGGGACTTATGGCAAAGACACGAAGGGAATTTTGCGGGTGCATCAATTTGATAAATTGGAAATGGAATCATTTTCAAGACCTGAAAATGGGTTGGAAGAACAGAATTTGTTCGTGGCAATTCAGGAATATATTTTGCAGCAATTGGGAATTCCATATCAAGTTATCGCAGTTTGCAGTGGGGATATGGGCAAACCTGATTATCGTCAAATTGACATCAATTCTTGGATTCCCAGCCAAGACAAATATCGTGAAACTCACACATCAGATTATATGACTGACTTTCAAGCTAGGCGGCTTAATGCGAAATACAAAAAAGCTGATGGCAACACTGAATTTTTACATATGAACGACGCAACAGCCATTGCGATTGGTCGTTTGCTTATTGCTATCATTGAAAATTTCCAGCAAGCCGACGGGTCAGTGGTGATTCCGGAGGTTTTGAGAAAATATATGCCGGGAGGAATTTCTGTTATTTCGAGGAAATAATTGAAAGTATAAAGTATTTTGCCTGCCTGTCGGTAGGCAGGTATAATGTATAAATAAGAAAATATGCAGAAACCTTTTATCATAATTCTTGACGGTCCGATGGGAGCCGGCAAGACGACAGTTGCTAAGATTTTGCATCTGAAATTTGATCGGACAGCTTTTCTGTCCTGGGATGAACTGAAATGGCTGGTTAATGGTTTGGAAAATAATTTGGAAAACAAAAATTTGATCGCTGAAATCAGATTTGAGATGGCGAAAAAGATGCTAGCAAACGGAATCAGTGTTATTGTTGAAGGTGGATTTAATAAAAAAGAAAGACTGGATTTGTATTTGGAATTAGCAAAGGAGCAAAAACTTAATTTGTTGGGATATTATTTTTCTGCTCCCGAAGAAATTTTGATTGAGCGCGCAATGGCCAGACCTAAGCCAGACACTGAAAAGGAAAAAATATCAAAAGAAAATATTGTGGAAAATATTAAAAACTATCCAAGTAAGGAAGAAAGTTTTGAAACAATTGAAACTGACTTATTAAAAGTTGATGAAATAGTTCAACGGATTATTTCGAATATCGAAAATTTGAATGGAAAATTTTTTGAAAGAATTTTTTGACGAGTGGGAGGGGAAGGCTTAAATAAGAGATTTTTTTGAGTTATCCACAGCGCCTTTGTTGAATGGTTTTTGTTTAAGTGGTATAATATCACTATAAACATTGAAACAAAACAAAATTATGCGAGAAAAAAACTTTCAACAAGGCGTAGAAACAACAAGAATCGTGCTGTTTAGAAACAAGGGAATTAGAAAACAAATTCATAATGGAGAGTGGTGGTTTTCTATTATTGATGTGGTTAGTGTTTTGACTGGAAGTGAGCGACCTCGAAAATATTGGAGTGATCTTAAGAAAAAAGTAACTGATGAGGGCTATACGGAGTTGTCCGAAAAAATCGGACAACTGAAATTGCAAGCTTCTGACGGAAAGTATTATCTTACTGATTGTGCAAATACTGAAACAATGTTTCGAATTGTTCAATCAATTCCATCTCCCAAAGTAGAGTCAATCAAGCGCTGGCTGGCAAAGACAGGATATGAACGCGTTCAAGAGATTGAAGATCCAGAGTTAGCTACAAAAAGGACGCGAATGTTGTATAAGCTCAAGGGTTATTCGGACGGCTGGATTGAAAAGCGAATGCGAGGAATTGCAATTCGGGAGGAGTTGACGGACGAATGGAAAAACCGAGGAGCACGTGAGCAAAGAGACTATGAAATTTTGACCGCTGAAATTTCGCAAGCAACTTTTGGAAAAACTCCAAATGAATACAAAAAATTCAAAGGACTCAAACGCCAAAATTTGCGAGATCATATGGATGATTTTGAACTGATTTTCACAATGTTGGGTGAGCGTTCAACCACGGAAATTCATCGGGTGGAAAATTCCAAAGGTGTGGTCAAGCTCAAGGCTGATGCCAAGGCGGGTGGTGACATTGCCGGTGGAGCCAGAAAAAAACTCGAAAAAAGATTGGGCAAATCGATTGTCACCAAGAAAAATTTTCTCAAAAAGCCAGAGGATAAAAAGTTGTTGAAATAAGTTCTAAGATTGACAGTAATTAGCTAATTGGATATAATTGGATGTAGTTAATATGTCCAAAAAATATGGCTAAAATAAAGCAAAAAGTCAATAATATTGCAAATAAGTTTTCAAAAAGGTTTGAAAATATTCCTGCTGAATTGATTTCAAAAATTGGCAAAATTGATGAACTGAAAGGCAGTTGGATAGCCGGTGCCAAATTAAGTCCACAAGCATTGGGTCGTCTTAAACGATCAGTTTTGATTACTTCAACTGGTGCTTCGACGCGCATTGAGGGCGTGGTGCTTTCTGACGAAGATATTGAAAAAGTGATGCGAGGCATCAATATTCAAAAATTTGCCGACCGCGATAAGCAGGAAGTCAGAGGATATTACGAACTCCTGGAAAATATTTTCAATTCTTGGGGAAGTTTGAAATTCAATGAAAGCTCAATCAAGCATTTTCACAAAGAGTTGCTGAAATATTCCGACAAAGATCAGGGACATCTGGGTGAATATAAATTTGGTGAAAATAAAGTTGTCGCCTATGATGGTACTGGCAAGGAAGTTGGAATAATTTTCAACCCAACCTCGCCATACCTTACGCCAAAAGAAATGTTGGAGCTTGTAGAAGAAACCAACTTTTTGCTTGCTGAAAAAAAATATCATCCACTGCTTGTCGTGGCTAATTTTTTGGTTGAGTTTTTGACAATTCATCCTTTTCAAGATGGCAATGGGCGAATTTCCAGGGTACTGACGAATCTGTTACTGCTTCGAAGTGGCTATTTGTATATGCCATATGCTTCGCATGAAAAATTAATTGAAGACAATAAAACGCAATATTATTTGGCGTTGAGAAGAAGTCAAAAAACTTTGCACACAAAGCAAGAAGATATTTCTCCGTGGTTGGATTTTTTCTTTTCAATTTTGCTTCAGCAAGCACAAGTCGCGATTGAGTTACTGTCAAAAGAAAATGTTGAAAAATTGTTGTCGGAAAAACAGCTTGTCGTTTGGAAATTTTTTGAGCAAGTTGAAACCGCTGGAACAGGCGAGATTGTTGCCAGCACAAATATTCCCAGGCCAACTGTCAAACAAGCGTTGGAGGTTTTGCTACGCTTGAAAAAAATAGTAAGAATGGGACAGGGCAGGAGTGTGCGATATAAAAAAGTTTTGAATTGAAAATAATTCGCTCAAAAAGTCGCAGGACAAGAAGTTATTAAAATAAGTCTCACATATTATGCCTAATAAAAAAGAAACTTTTATTTTCGTTGCGAAAAAACTTAGCGGGACCAAAATTAAATGGGCATTTATTGGAAGTTCAAATATGGAATTGCAGGGAATGGATGTGGTGCCAAATGATATTGATATTTTGGTTGATTTTTTAGATAGGAAAATTGTTGACGCTTTGTTTCTGGAAGAAGACGTAATCAGTGATTTAAAATTGAGAAACGGGGAAGGTGAAGAGATAACTTTTTTGATCCTTGGAACAGAAGTTCAGTTTTGTTTTGAATATCCGCACGGCTTTTATTCCCAGTTTTTGCGAAACAATAAATTTTTTAAAGTAAAGCTTGGGTCGGTTGAAATCCCTTGTAACTTATTGGAAAATGAAATTAAGGCTTATGAATATCTAGGCAGAAAAGAAAAGGCAGAGAAGGTAAGAGCGTTTTTGAAGAAATAAAAAATCTCAATGTCGGTTCAGGGTCTCTGACCTGCCTGTCCGCCTTTGGAGGAAACCGAAATGGTTCTGATTTTTTAGATGGGATTATTTAATAAGGACAACGCGGTTCAAGTCGGAGACGTTGAACCGACTGCGGGTCTTATTTGTCTGACGATGGATAGGCAGGCAGGTCGGTATAATGAAGCATGTATAAAATGCAAAATATGAAAAATTTTAGATTGGAACATAATTTAGTTGGGAAAGAAAACTGGCCTGAAATTGCTAGTGCGTATGTGGCTGGTAATAAAAAGGCCGCACCTCTTTATCCTGAGAAAGATGAAGAATACAATGAAGCGGTGATGGAGTCTTGGGACAAAGTTGTGATTTTGCATGCGATGTCGCCAAAGCCGATAAAGTTCCATATTGGTTTTACGGATAAATTGGTGACAAAATATCTAAAGCATGAGTTTGTGACAGATCTGAAATTTGCTATGCGGGTGGGGCCGAGAAACTTTCAGGTTTTAGCTTTGCCAAAAAACATTGAGGATAGAATCTTACTGGAGATTATTGAGATTACAAAAGTTGATGATGAGAAGTATAAGGATTTAATTTTGATATAAATTGAAAATTGATATGGCAAACTCATTTGAAATGCCTTTGCAAAAACGAGAAGCCGAAGTTAATCAGGCTTCTCTTGAAGCTGGTTTGGAATTAGCAAAAATATTTAATTCATATGCTTCTGGAAAAGAAAGGATCGGTGAAATCCTGAAAATAACCAAATCTCTAATAGCTCAACTGGAAAATGGAAATGATGTTATTGAAAATTTGCGTAGTTGTGAATTAATTGAGGAAGAGAATCAGTTTGTTGCAAAAACATTATTAATCTTAAAGCCGCTAATAGATTTAAAAAATGATAGAGCGGACGAAATTGGTAGGGACAGGGAATTTATTAAAATAAATGGAATTCTTTCTTATGGCTTAGAGCATAAGAGTATTCATATTCATGTGGTTACTGATGAGAAAGTTGAAAATTTTCTGTCTGAATTTGGTGATGGCATGAAAAAACTTGCTCAAATTACTTTAGAAAATGATGAGGTGGAGGAAATTACAGCAACATCTTGGATTGTAGCGGCTCATCCGCGCGTACTCGAAAGATTTGGTTTTGTGATTGATGGAGAGATTAGCGAAGAAGAAAGAATTGCCCACTTTGCTGGTGATAATAGGCCAATACGGAAAGCATCAATGACGCGTGAAAAATTACTTGAAAAATATTTTGCAGAATAGACTTTTTGAGAAAACTAAATTTCTAGAAAAATATGGATATTATTGAAAAAGTCAGGCAGTTCGTGGAGGCTGAATGTCGCAAGCCGACGAGCAAATATGGTGTTGAGCCATATGAATATCATTTTGTTCAGGTGGTGAAATATGCCAAGAGACTGGCTGAGGAATTTGGCGCTGACGAGGAGATTGTGGAGATTGCGGCCTGGCTCCATGACATTGGCTCGATTATGATTGGTCGGCAGGATCATCATCTCACTGGCGCCAAAATTGCAGTTGAGAAGCTGGAAGAATTTGAATATCCGGAAGAAAAAATTGCTTTAGTGAAAAATTGCATCTTGCATCATCGTGGATCGCAGAAAATGGAGTTGGAAACCCTAGAAGAGCAAATTGTCGCAGAAGCTGACGCAATGAGCGCCTTTGACAATATTGTTGGAGTTTTCAAAGCTGCTCTTGTCTATGAAAATTTGACCCAAGGGGAGGCTTTGAAATCTGTGAGCAAGAAATTGGAGAATAAATGGAGTCAACTCAAATTTCAAGAGTCCAAGGAAATCATTCGACCGAGATATGAGGCTTTTAAGATATTGTTTGAAAAATAAAACACCCCGTTAAATAATTTTTAAAAATAGTTTGTTGGTCTTTGGCAAGTTCTAATGGTAGAATTACTATAAGTAGCGTGCATAAATAAGAATAGTGCAGTTCAAATCGAAGACATTGAGCCGACAGCAAAAGGTGAAAGTAAATTGTTTTATTTAGTATTGGTTCAGCCTTAATTTATATATTCGTAGGTTTATGAAAATTGCACTGACTGTTATTGCTCATAACGAAGAAGAAAACATTGAAAAGTGTTTGCTTTCGGCTTTGAGTCAAACCTTGAAGCCCGATGAAATAATTGTAGTTTGTCATAACTGCAGCGACAATACGGTTGAGATCGTAAACAAATTCAAAGAAGTCAAGGCCGTTATTCTAAATGGACCAGCTGGAGCTGTCTATGCAAGAGCAAAGGCTTATGAAATGGTAAGCTCGGATATTGATATTATTGCAGCCACGGACGGAGATTGCTTTTTGAGCAAAAAATGGTTGGAAAATCAAATTAAGCCTTTTGAGGATGAGAAAGTGGTGGCAACTGGTGGGGCAATTTATTTTTCAAATTCGTTTTATGCTAATTTGATGAGTTTATCTTTTTTCTTTTTTGAACCACTTTTTCGCAGAAACTTCGTTTATTATTTTTGGGGAGCCAATCATGCTTTTCGCAAAGATACCTATAAAATCACAGATGGGTTCAAGGGTTTGATTGAACTTAGAAAAGAAAAAAACCTGCATTATTGGGCTGAAGACCAGTACTCATCGCTTTTGCTAAATAAATTTGGAACTGTGAAATTTGTTTCCAACTCGGTTGCTTGGACAAAGTCCCCAAAATTAAATCTTTGGCAGTGGTTAAAGCGTGGTAAATGGCAGGATGAAGATAGGGTGAAAATTTTTAAATATTTTGGATTGGAATAAGAACGTAATCTTTTAATTTGTCATTCCGGACTCAATCCGGAATCCTGAGATTTTGCACGCATAGTTTTCAAAAAGGGAAGATCCTGAAACCCTCCCAAGGCGGACAGGCAAGTTCAGGACGACAGCTTGCTATAATATGAAAAAACTTCAATTTCCAAAAGAGCTTGCCCCGTAGGAAATGCGAGGAATAATTTACATCTAAAAACGTAACAAAATGAAAAATAGCATAGAAAAAAACCATAAAAATAAATTGTTTTTTCCTTTGGGTTTTTTGTGGGGCAGTGCAACCAGCGCGCATCAGGTTGAGGGTGGCACAAACAATCAGTGGACGCAGTGGGAAAAAGATAATGCTCAGCGTTTGGCAGAAGAAGCGAAAACCAAATGGCAACCTTGGCAACAGCAGCAGTTTCCGGAAATGTTCGAAAAAGAAAATTATATTTCAGGACAAGCCTGTGATCATTACAACAGATTTGAGCAAGACTTTGATATCGCCAAAAACTTGGGACACAATGCGCACCGTTTTTCAATTGAATGGTCACGCATTGAGCCGGAAGAAGGAAAGTTTGATGAAAAAGAAATTGAGCATTATCGAAAAGTTTTGCTGGCACTCAGAGAAAGAGGCGTTGAGCCCTTCGTGACGCTTTGGCATTGGACGAATCCACTTTGGCTTGAAAAAAAAGGAGGAGCATCGAGCAAGGAGTTCGCAGAAAGTTTTGAAAAATATGCAAAAAGAATGGCGTGGGAATTTGGTGGGTTGGTCAAATTTTGGGTCACGATAAATGAACCAATGTCGGTGATTCCTAGTTGTTATTTAACTGGAGCTTGGCCTCCACAAAAAACGAATCCATTTTTAGCACTGAAAACATACAAAACATTGTCTAACGCACATATGTTGGCGTATGATGCTATTCACGACGTATCTTCAATTGCTGAGGTTGGTTTCGCAAATATAGTGGCATATTTTGAACCTGACAATGCAAATTCTTTTTTAGACCGATTAGTCGTTAAGATTGCTGAATATTTTGGCAATAAGAAATTTTTAAAAATGACAAAAGGTAAGAATGACTTTTTAGCTTTGCAATATTATTTTCATCACAAGCTTTCTTTTTTTAAGGGCAGGACAAATGAAAATAAGAGTGTTAACGATTTGAATTGGGAAATTTATCAGGAGGGTTTGTATCATTTACTCAAATGGCTGAAAGAGTATAATTTGCCGATATATATAACAGAAAATGGTTTGGCTGATGCGCGTGATGAAAAAAGAAAAGAATTAATCAAAGACGGGCTGACTTGGGTACATAAGGCAATATCGGAAGGTGTTGATGTGCGAGGGTATTTTTATTGGTCGCTTTTGGATAATTTTGAATGGGACAAAGGTTTTTGGCCACGCTTTGGTTTAGTGGAGGTTGATTTCAAAACGCAAGAGCGGAAGATCCGTTCAAGTGCTTTTGGATATGCCACCATTTGCAAAAATAATGCAGTTGATGTAGAGTAATTTATTGTGATTATTATAGGATAGCTAATTTATTTTGTCATTTCGAGTGAATCTGCCAGCAGGCGGAGAAATCGAGAAATCTGAGCCCAGATCTTTCGGCTTCGTTTCTTGTCTTGCTAGCAAAGAAACTACGCTCAAGATGACATTACTTTGAATTATGTTATTAGGATTTTCAACCGTCAGTTTATACAAAACACACCCGACAATTTCGCGGGAGACTTTTGCAATTTTCCGGGCGCTTGGGTGCAATGTTATTCAATTGATGTGCCTTTCTGAGGAAGATATTTTGAAATTGATAACAGAGATAACCACCGATGATTTGGCTGGTTTTGAATATGTCGTGCTCCATGCTCCAACAAGCAACATCACCGCCAATACGCTTGAGCTATTGCAAAGAGCGCAAGACATTTTTCATTTTCAGGCCATCGTGATTCATCCAAGTGAAATTGAAAACTGGGAAATCTTTTCGCGTTTTAATTTACCAATTTCGATTGAGAATATGGATTGGAAACAGGAGCGCGGGAAATACGTTGATAGCATGCAAAATATTTTTGAAAAAATTGACGCTAAAATGGTTTTGGATGTGAATCATTGCTACACGAATGATCCCTCAATGCTCTTGGCAAAAGAAATGAACAGTGAATTTGGTGCTAGGATTTCCCAGATTCACTTGAGCGGTTTTGAAACTGGGCATGAAATGCTTTCCAAAACAAAACAAACTGAAATTATGGACGCAATCGAGAATAAAAATCTGCCAATTATTCTTGAAAGTTTTTGTGAGACAGTGGAAGACGTTAAAGCTGAGTTTGAATATGTGAAAAATTATTTGTTCAGTAAATAACGGATGTTATGCTGAATTTATTTCAGCATCTACTTTCTTTATTTCACTACACTGTTTATAACGGAGATCCTGAAACAAATTCAGGATGACAGAAAAACACAAGTATTGTTTATTTGGTAAATAATTCTTTTGTTTAAATATCCTTTAAATAAAGGAAAATATCCATGTAATTACTGATTACTGATTACTGATTACTAGTTACTATTTTTAAACCCTTGACAAGTTTAAATTCAGTTGTTATGATGTTTAAGCAATCAGGAAAACGCAGGTGTTAAATTCGTAAGAAACATCAAAGCAAAAAGTAATATTTGAAAACTCGGGCAGGTGTGAGAAGATACATCCCGACGCATATCATTATGATGTGTGTGAGGATGTGTTTTTTATACTCTCTGAAAAATTCTTGGATTTATTCAAGAATTGGATTTTGGATTTAGTCCAAAATTTATAATTTAGAAAAGTAAAAGATAGAGCAACTTGAAAAATAAATACAGTATGAACTGATCGCAATTTATTGCGGTTAGTCCTTTTAATTTGTAGTAATACAAATCTGGTTAGATTATCTGAGCTTATAAGTTTTCGCATCTTTTCTTTAAATTAAGATGCAAACCGTTTATAACTCTTCGGAGTTATAAATTCTATTGAGAGTTTGATCCTGGCTCAGGATGAACGCTGGCGGCGTGGATAAGGCATGCAAGTCGAGTGGGTTTAGGCCCACGGCAAACGGGTTAGTAATGCATAGGAATTTTCCTCGAAGTCGTGAATAATCCGGAGAAATCCGGAATAATACACGATGTGCTCTACGGAGTAAAGATTTATCGCTTTGAGAGAAGCCTATGTCCTATCAGCTAGTTGGTGGTGTAAAGGACCACCAAGGCTATGACGGGTAGGGGGTGTGAGAGCACGGCCCCCAACATTGGGACTGAGACACTGCCCAAACTCCTACGGGAGGCTGCAGTCGAGAATATTCGTCAATGCGCGAAAGCGTGAACGAGCGACGCCGCGTGCGGGATGAAGGCCTTCGGGTCGTAAACCGCTTTTGTAAGGGAAGAATTTCGATGACGGTACCTTACGAATAAGAGGTTACTAACTCTGTGCCAGCAGTAGCGGTAATACAGAGACCTCAAGCGTTATCCGGATTTATTGGGCGTAAAGAGCTGGTAGGTGGTTATATTAGTCAGGTGTCAAATCTTCGAGCTCAACTCGAAAACTGCACTTGAAACGGTATAACTAGAGGGTGTGAGAGATCTATGGAACTCATGGTGTAGCAGTGAAATGCGTTGATATCATGAGGAACACCAAAGGCGAAGGCATTAGATTGGCACACTCCTGACACTGAGCAGCGAAAGCGTGGGTAGCGAATGGGATTAGATACCCCAGTAGTCCACGCCCTAAACGATGTATATTAGGCATTGGAAGTATCGACCCTTTCAGTGTCGTAGCTAACGCGTTAAATATACCGCCTGGGAAGTACGGCCGCAAGGCTAAAACTCAAAGGAATAGACGGGGATCCGCACAAGTGGAGGATCATGTGGTTTAATTCGATGGTAAGCGAGAAACCTCACCAGGGTTTGAAACTGGGCTGCAAGCCATAGAAATATGGCCGCCTTCGAGGGTGCCCAGCAGGTGCTGCATGGTTGTCGTCAGCTCGTGTCGTAAGATGTTCCGTTAAGTCGGGAAACGAGCGCAACCCCTGTCGTGTGTTATATATGTCACACGAGACTGCCCAGACTTAAGCGCACTACGTGCTTAAATTTGAAATTTGAAATTAAAAATTTGAAATGAAATCAAAATGATTAAAAATTTAAAAATTTAGTCATTAAAAATTCAATAAAAATTTAAAATTTTAAATTAAAAATTTAGTGCGAGTGAAACATAGCGCGCTCAAGTCTGGGAGGAAGGAGGGGATGACGTCAAATCAGCATGGCCCTTTGACACCCTGGGCAACACACGTGATACAATGGCCGGTACAGAGGGTTGCCAAGTCGCGAGACGGAGCCAATCCCAAAAAACCGGTCTCAGTTCGGATAGGAGTCTGCAACTCGACTCCTTGAAGTCGGATTCACTAGTAATCGGAGATCAGAACGCTCCGGTGAATACGTTCTCGGATCTTGTACTCACAATAAAAGCGCCGAGCAGTTTGTTTTTCAAGAGAGTTAAAATCTCTCCCTCTGGTTCGTCGCCAGAGCGTAGTTGAAAGGTAGTCGTATTTGCGCGAGCAGTGCGGTGAAGGACCTGGAAACAAAACACAGTCCAATTTTATTCGCTGAAAAGTGGAAAGTCGTGTCGACTTTCGAAAAGGTGGTGAGCGAAAGGAAGACACTCAAAAAGACTTATTGGAATGTGTGGAATGGAAAAATAAATGACCTCGGGAGATCTGGCGTTGTTTCAATTTTTATAGTAATATGAAAATGGATAAAGAAACTTACGCAGCGTCAGAAGTCAGCTGAGTTATAGTAACTCTTGTCACTTTAAAATGATAAGATGAAGGACTCACTCAAAGCATATGGAAAAGATTTCACCAGATTATGTCGTTGGTCTTGTTGATGGAGAAGGGAGTTTTACAGTTTATGTAAAAAATCCTGATATTCAGAAACAAGTCAAGCGAAGAACAAAAGTTGAACCGAGATTTTATCTCAAACTTATCGAGAAAGATAAAGAAATTCTGGATGAGCTGAAGATATTTTTCGGGTGCGGTAATGTGTATTTCCAAAAAGATACGCGCGCCAATCATCAAAATTGTTATCGCTTTGAAGTTGCCAATAGACGTGATTTGGAAACAAAAATCATTCCGTTTTTCAAAAGGAATTCTTTGAAGTTACGTTCAAAGAATGGTGACTTTGAAATTTTTTGTGCGATTTTTGAAATGATTATGAATAATGAGCATTTCACTGATCCGGGTTTGCGAAGAATCTTTGCACTCAAACAAAAAATGCATTGAGCTCGTCGTGTGCGGGAAATCCGCAGGCACGATGGGGATATCAATTCGTAGTTTCACGAAGATAATCGCCCGTCACACCAAGAGAGTCGGTAACACCCGAAGGCCCTGTTTTATACCGGGGACAACGGTGGGATCGATGATAAGGGTGAAGTCGTAACAAGGCATCCGTAGCGGAAGCTGTGGATGGATCACCTCCTTTCTAGGGAGTTACGGTGAACACCTTTCAATTTATTGAAAGGCTATAACCATGGTCGTTACAAATTTCGGTTTGTGAAATCTCAGATAAACTCAATCATTAGGACTAGCCACAATAGCTTACGATTTATCCCGTGAAATTCCGTAAGGAATATTTCACTGGGGTTAGCAACTTTATTGTTGTTTTGCGTACTGCTGTAGGCAAATAAATACTTCTCGCGAGGTATTTTTTTGTTTTACAGGGCAAACCATAAACACCTTTTTTATTAAGCATGTCCGCCTTGGGAGGAGTGTTTTTTTGTTATGGTTAAAAGTTTCTCGCTATTCCCCAAAACGAGGTCGTTTTGTTACCCCATTTCTCAGTATTTTTAGTCGGACAAATATAAGCATAACATTTTGGTTGACTTTGCATAACATAAATGTTATGATTATGGCATAAAAATGTTACGAAAAAATATATGTCAAAAGACAAAAAATTGAATAAGAGGCAAGACTTGATCCTAGCTTTCATTGAAGCAAATAAGGCTGTTTCTGTTGGACAAATATTTGAGCACATCCAGCAGGGTGTTGGAGGTGTTGTAAAGATGACTGTTTCCAGGGATTTGGAAAAGATGCTTGAGCTTAGCTTGATTGAAAGGCATGGTATTGGACGAGCTATAACTTATCAGCTTTCTTCTCAATATTCAATCGTAAGAAAAATTGATGCAGAGAAGTATTTTTCGCTAGACCCTGACCAGCGAGAAATTCAAGAAAAATTCAACTTCGATATCTTTGTACAGATGAAAGATATATTTACAGATGCTGAGAAGAATAAACTTTCGGAACTTAATAATATTTATAGGCAGAAAATCAAAGACATTTCTCCTGATATTCTGAAAAAAGAAATAGAAAGACTCAATATTGATTTTAGCTGGAAGTCTTCAAAAATAGAGGGAAATACCTATGACCTTTTGGAGACTGAGCAACTAATCAAGAATCAACAACAAGCCATTGGCCACACACAAGAAGAAGCTACAATGATTCTTAATCATAAAGCCACGTTGGAATATATTCGTGAAGGTGAAGCGTCTTTTCAGGAAATAACTGTTAAGAAGATAGCAGAAATCCACGCATTACTAACTAAGGAGTTGGGTGTTACCAACAATCTCAGAAAAACACTGGTTAGAATTACTGGAACAAAATATATGCCACTGGATAATGAGTTTCAAATCAGAGAGGCTTTGGAAAAAACTTGCAGCTTGGTAAACAAAACTGAAAATGCTTTTGAAAAAGCGGTTATTTTGATGTTACTCATCGCTTATATCCAGCCATTTGTGGATGGTAATAAACGAATTAGTCGTCTTTTTGGTAATGCGATTTTGCAAGCTTTTGATTGTTGCCCATTGTCATATAGAAGCATGGATGAAATAGAATATAAAAAAGCCATCCTTTTATTTTATGAACAAAATAATGCGTCATATTTTAAGGAGTTGTTTTTGAAGCAGTTTAATTTTGCGGTGGAAAATTACTTTGGATAGGCAACTTGTATAGTAATAATAGAAATTTATCTCATTACGGGGCAAGCAAATAAATATTTCTCGTGAGGTATTTATTGTTTGGAATTTTTTAACCCCCCAACTTTTGTATGACGCATCAGGGCGACTTTTGCTTTATTAGATGACTTTTTAGGTCTTAAAACGCTTCCAAGTTATGGCTATTGCGTTTTTGTTGCACAAATTGCAATATCTGCTATGATGAAGGACTGCTTTTGGCAGCCCTGTAGCTTGAAAATGGCAATCAAATTCTGGTGCGCTTGGGAGCTTTTGGTCCCAAGATTTCAATGGATGAAAATGACACTGGCAAATTTTGCAGTCACCCTTTTGTCCGACATCGTGTTTTGAAAAGCAATTGCGTTTGGACTGTTGGAATGGAGGATTCGGTTTTAACCTTTCCTGCCGCGCATCGTTTTGGTAAATATGTTGGCAGTGGACTTTCGAATGTTCAAGCGGTGATGACCTATAAAGGTTTTTCGCCTAATGGTGGGAATATTGCCGCAATTTGCTCTGAAGACGGATTGATTTTTGGAACCATGGATCATCCTGAGCGTCAACTTGACAATGAGCAATGTGTTCAGCTTTACCGTAATGCGCTAAAAGCTGCATAGCTTATTTCAATTTTGTTTTTTTAACCAGCCCCTTTCGTTTGAAGCGATGAAGGGGCTTTTTTAATGGATGGCTGTTAGTCATTTTTGATGTCAGTCACATGAAAAACATCTTCGACTATCTTTGGAATATTTCTGAGCAGGTGATTCAAGCAGTTATATATATTTTGCGATAAAAAGGTTGAAATAAGGCAAAAATAGATTTGGCGCATTGTCTTTGCGATCCGCCCTGGGCGGAGAAGCAATCCAGGGCCGTGCAATGTTCTGGATCGCCACGAATTTTCGAGTACAAAAATTCTCGCGATGACGGGAAGAGAAAGCTAAACCTTCTCCGAAGGTTTAGCTTTCGGAATTTTTAACAATGTGACAATTTATTTGGGTTTTCCCAAAATCATAAAAGCGTAGTATAATGAAAAAGTTAAAAAGTCCATAAAGTCGAATGTCCATAAAAATTCCTGTTATAGGCAGTTTTATGA
>Ga0194047_10000816_pt1 | contig 19872 bp, 17 predicted proteins | sample JunL225m_MetaG_2_FD_160070 | JGI IMG/M metagenome (GOLD analysis project Ga0194047, IMG submission 160070) | Anoxic zone freshwater microbial communities from boreal shield lake in IISD Experimental Lakes Area, Ontario, Canada - Jun2016-L221-5m | ecosystem: Environmental > Aquatic > Freshwater... | reverse complement strand
TTCTTAATGAGCGCGACAGCGAATCGCTCTTGAGAATTATTAATTTTCCTCCCCGAAAAATAGGAGATGTCAGTATCAGCAAGCTCAGGGAGTTTGCCGAAGAGCGTGAAATAACTCTTTATGATGCTATCAGACTTGCTGATGAGGGAGGCTTCCAGGGTCGCCTGGTCAATGCTCTCACCTCTTTCAGCAACGTCATAGAGACACTCAAGGGGCTGGCTGTCAACGGTACGGTGTATGAAGTGTTGACGGAGCTGTTCAATCTGACCTCCATTCCATTGCTGTTGCAGGCGGAAAATACTCCTGAATCTCTGGCGCGTCATGAAAACCTTCAGGAGCTGCTCTCCATGGCCAGGGATTTTTCTGACCATAACCCTGATTCGGGTTTGCTCGGTGATTTTTTGGAGAACATCTCTCTTGCCTCTGACTATGAAGAGACGCAGGATTCCGATAATTATGTCTCACTCATGACAGTGCATGCAGCCAAGGGTCTTGAGTTTCCTGTGGTTTTTATCACCGGTCTTGAAGAGAGACTTTTTCCCCTGCACTGTTATGAACCTGAGGAGCTTGAGGAGGAACGGAGGCTTTTTTATGTAGCAATGACCAGGGCGCAGGAGAAGATATTTCTCTCCTGGGCGCAGAGTCGCTACCAGTATGGCCAGTTACATCACTCTCTTCCATCAATGTTTATCAGCGAAATCGACTCTTCAATAGTGCAAACAGAGGGGGGAAGTTTACTTTCTGACCGAGTCACAAAGGAGAGAGCCGTTTCGGGTATGTCATCAATGTCGAGAGGTTATCAGCAGAGAACAACGGTACCTGTTGCTGGTGGTACAGCTCCTGGAGTTGAGCCCAAGCCTTCGCGCCCTGCACTTCGTAAAGGGGTGATGGTGCATCATGCTCTTTTTGGCCCAGGAGTAGTACTTGATGTTCAGGGAAGCGGGGCAAAGCAGAAAGTCAGGATAACGTTTCGCAATGCAGGGGAGAAGACGCTGATGGTACAGTATGCCAATCTGAAAATACAGTAGTATGAAAATCCTTTTCGGCGTTCAAGGCACAGGAAACGGGCATATCAGCCGCAGTCGCGAACTGGTTCGAAAGCTCAAAGAGGCCGGTCACGATGTTGAGGTCATCATCAGCGGAAGAAAGGAGGAGGAGCTGCAGGAGATTGAAATATTTGAGCCATACCGGGTCATGAAAGGCATGACACTGGCAACCTATAAGGGAAAGCTGAATTATATCGACACACTGATTCAGCTTGACCTTGTTCGTCTGATGTCTGATGTCATGATGCTTGATACATCGAGTACGGAGCTGATTATTACTGACTTTGATCCGATTACTTCGCTGGTTGCACGATTGAGAAATATTCCCTCTGTGGGCTTTGGTCATCAGTACGCATTCACTTATGATATTCCTGTTGCCAAAGGGAATTTTTTTGAGAAATACACGTTGCTGAATTTTGCGCCTGCTCGCTACAACGCAGGGCTTCACTGGAGTCACTTCAATCAACCGATTTTTCCACCGGTTATTCCTGAGACACTGTATGCCCGTAAAGCAGTGACAGCGGTCAACGAAAAAGTCCTTGTTTATCTTCCTTTTGAAGAAGTAGACGATATTGTGGCCTTTTTAACTCCATTTGACGGCTGTGAATTTTTTATTTATGGAAAGGTGCAGGACAATCGTGATGCTGGGCATTTGCATTTCAGGGCTTATTCCCGTGAAGGATTTCTCAGTGATCTTGCTGAGAGCAACGGTGTTGTTTGCAATGCGGGATTTGAGCTTCCTGGTGAGGCGCTGCATCTTGGAAAGAAGCTGTTGCTCAGGCCTCTTGACGGCCAGATTGAGCAACAATCGAACGCGCTTGGAATGGTAGAGCTTGGGTACGGCATGGCAATGGATTGGCTTGACGAATCCATTTTGGCTGACTGGCTTCAGCAACCCTGCCGTGAGCCGCTGAGTTATGCCAGAACGGTGAATTACATTGCTGAATGGATAGGCAGCGGTCAATGGGATGAGCTGTCGAAATACACTAGCGCAGCCTGGGCAGAAAAATCTTAACCCTTATATCTATAATGAAGTTCAGAGAACTCGTAATGACCAGCCGGAGTTACCGGAGATTTGATGGTAACTATCCGGTTACAGAAGATACGGTGCGGGAGCTTGTTGAGCTGGCATGCTATGTTCCCTCTGCCAGAAATCTTCAGCCACTGAAATATATTGCGGTTTGTGAGCCAGCAACGGTTGCGGCTCTCTATCCCTCTCTTTTCTGGGCAGGCTATCTGGCTGATTGGCCAGGGCCGGTTGAAGGAGAGCGTCCACCCGCTTTTATTGTTATGCTTGGTGATTCAGGAATCACCAAAGATTTTGCCTGCGACAGTGGTATTGCTGCTCAGACTATTCTTCTTGGTGCAACGGCGCTGGGTCTTGGTGGTTGTATTATTGGCGCTTTTCAGAGAAAAAAAATTCGTGAATTGCTGAAAATCCCGGACTCATTTTCGCCTCTGATGGTTATTGCAATCGGGAAACCCGTCGAAACGGTTGTTATTGACCAGATGGGGAATAGTGATTCAGTTCGTTATTTTCGGGATGCGAACGGCATTCATCATGTGCCGAAAAGAACTCTTGAAGACATTCTTCTGAAGTTTCATTAACGGGTATAGTGTGCTTCGTGGTATGATCCGTATTGAAGAATTGTTCCCCTATCACAAGAAACTCGGTGCAGTTGAAATTGCTCATGAGGAGTGTATGGAACAACTTGATCGTGCATTGCAGAAAAAGATTGTTTTTCTCCAAGCAGGGGAAAAATGATACCTTAAAAGATTATGTTTTTTTCTATCCCGAAGAGGGGGCGCTTTTCGGATTATTGAGCTTTAACAGGGGGATTTTTTATGTTGTCGAGGGACTTAACGGAAGACCAGTCACAGACCAGAGTTATCATTTATTCAGGAAAGGGGGGAACCGGCAAAACAACAATTTCATCATCTACTGCGGTTGCTCTTGCGCGGCAGAACAAGAAAGTGCTGATCATGTCCTCCGATCCGGCTCATTCGCTTTCTGATGTTTTTAATACCCGGATAAGCCGGAATGATCCTCAGAAGATTGAGGGGAATCTGTATGGTCTGGAAGTTGACACGATTTACGAGCTGAAAAAGAACATGTCCGGCTTTCAGAAGTTTGTCTCCACCTCTTACAAGAATAAAGGGATTGAAAGTGGCATGGCTTCCGAGTTGACCACCCAGCCCGGCCTTGACGAGATTTTTGCCTTAAGTCGCCTGCTTGATGAGGCGCAGTCAGGCAAATGGGATGCTGTTGTGCTTGACACCTCTCCGACAGGAAACACACTTCGTCTGCTCGCCTATCCCGAGATCATTATCGGTGGCAATATGGGCAAGCAGTTTTTCAAGCTCTACAAGAGTATGTCTTCGCTGGCTCGGCCGTTGAATGGAAAATCAATTCCCGATGATGAGTTCTTTAATGAGATCAATGTGCTTCTCAAGCAGATGGAAGATATCAACAAGTTCATTCTCAGTCCAGAGGTTACCTTCCGACTGGTCTTGAACCCCGAGAAGCTCTCCATCCTTGAAACAAAGCGGGCATACACTTTTGTGCATCTTTACGGGATCAATGTTGATGGTATTGTGATCAACAAGATTCTTCCCACCTCAAAAACTGTTGGCGAGTATTTTGAATTCTGGGCAGACCTGCACAGCAAATATCTGCTTGAGATCGATCAGTCTTTTTATCCAACCCCGGTTTTCCGCTGTCAATTGCAGAGAACCGAACCGATAGGTACCGATGCCCTCCATGAGATCAGTAAACTGGTCTTTGGGGATCAGGAACCGGACAAGATTTTTTATTCCGGAAAGAATTTCTGGATTGAAAGCAAGAAAAACGCAGTATTGGAAGACCATCGTGAAGTTCTCTGCATCAAGATACCTTTTCTTCAGGATGCTGAAGAGGTGATTGTTGACCGGATGGGTACAGATATTGTCGTTACTGTTGACAGAGCCCAGAGGATCATAACTCTTCCAAGAGCGTTGTACAGTCTTGAAATGGAAAAGTATCTCTGTGAGGATAATCTTCTTCGGGTGGTGTTCAGGGAGATCCCTGTCGAAAAGGAGGAGTTGGAGTTGAGTGTGAATAAAAATATGCTCGACAAGCTCCGTTCAATGAGGCGATTGAAGATATAAAATACGTCTGTAACGCATCAGAAAAGAAAATTTAAGGGGAAAGAGTTTAGGTTTTCAACGGAATCTTGTATCTTGGACGTTTAAAGTGTCGAGTTAACGGGAATTTACCCCAATCTTTGTTAAAGAATCAGCTTATATCATGTCCGAGAAAGCGCACTATGGTTTGTTGAAAGGGAAAAAGGGAATCGTGTTCGGCCCGCTTGATGAAAGCAGTATTGGCTGGCAGATAGCGCTTCACGCCTACAGGGAAGGCGCAGAGATTGCCATATCAAACGTTGCGGCCGCGTTGCGTTTCGGAAATATCGAAGAGCTCTCGGTACTGTGCGGTAACGCTCCGATGATTGTTTGCGATGCATCCAAAAATGAGGATGTCGATAACTGTTTCAAGGAGCTGAAGGAAAAAATCGGTTCAGTTGATTTTATTGTTCATTCCATCGGAATGTCACAGAATATTCGCAAACAGTTGCCTTATGAAGATCTCAACTACGAATGGTTTATAAAAACTCTTGATGTTTCTGCATTGTCGCTCCACAGACTTGTCTCTTATGCGTTGAAAAATGAGGCGATTAATCCAGGAGGAAGCATTCTCGCCCTGTCGTATATCGCTTCCCAGAGAAATTATTGGACCTACTCTGATATGGGAGATGCGAAATCACTGCTTGAATCGATTGTACGCAGTTATGGCCCCCGGCTTGCCAGGCAAGCTATCCGTATCAATACCATTTCACAAAGCCCAACCTATACCAAGGCTGGAAGTGGCATTCCCGGGTTCGAGAAAATGTTTGAATACAGCGATCTCATGTCTCCTCTCGGAAATGCTTCGGCTGAGGAGTGTGCTGAATATACCATGACTATTCTCAGTGACCTCTCTCGCAAGGTCACCATGCAGAACCTTTTCCATGACGGTGGTTATAGTTCAATGGGGGCTACCATTCCCATGATCAAGCTTGCCCATGAGGTACTCAACGATAGTGAGCTTGCAGAGCGGGTGGGTCTTGATGAGGTTATGCCTTCCTGATTGATTTTTCCGGGGCGCAACGCTGTCGCCTGCACCCGATTGTTCTTGAACAGAGCGGAACAGCTCTCTCCATAATCAGCCTCGGGTGCCACAATCATCAGAGGCTGCTGTGTTGAGGCCCCTGCATTTATTCAGCGCAGGCTATCACATTATTATATTTTGTTTTCCCCGTTAACGGGCTTTGCCTGTTTTTGTGTGATTTCCTGAACGCTGCTTTTTAGTGTGTCGTTATTCAAATTTTTTTAATACATAAAACGAAAATTGAGATGGCAGAAACAGCAAAAATTATTTATACCAAAATTGATGAGGCACCTGCTCTCGCGACTTACTCTCTCCTTCCTGTTCTTAAGGCCTATGCAAAGGGTACGGGAGTTGATTTTGAGCCTAAGGACATCTCTCTTGCAGGAAGAATTCTTGCAAACTTCCCTGAAAATCTGACGGAAAGCCAGAAAATACCTGATTATCTGGCTGAACTCGGTGCACTTGCATTGACACCCGAAGCAAATATCATCAAACTGCCGAATATCAGCGCATCAATTCCTCAGTTGCGAGCCGCTATCAAGGAGCTCCAGGAGCATGGTTATATTGTTCCCGATTACCCTGAAGCGCCTGCAAATGAAGCAGAAAAAGAGCTTCAGACAAGGTTTGCAAAGGTGCTCGGAAGCGCTGTAAACCCGGTGTTGCGTGAGGGAAATTCCGATCGTCGGGCACCGCTTTCGGTAAAAGCGTTTGCCAAAAAGAATCCTCATAAAATGGGTGCATGGAGCGGGGACTCAAAATCACATGTTGCTTTTATGAGCGCCGGTGATTTCTATGGCAGCGAAAAATCAGTGACTCTTGAAGAAGCTGCAACGGTAAAAATCGAGTTTGTTGACGGAGAAGGCGAGACAACGATACTGAAAGATAAAACTCCATTACTTGCTGGTGAAATTATTGACACCTCGGTCATGAATGTTCGTTCACTTCGCAGGTTTTTTGAAGATCAGATTGCCGATGCAAAGGCAACCGGCGTGCTGTTGTCGCTGCACCTCAAGGCAACCATGATGAAGGTCTCCGATCCGATTATGTTTGGTCATGCCGTCACCGTTTTCTACAAGGATGTTTTCGAAAAACATGCAGCCACCATCAAGGAACTTGGTGTGAACGTCAATAACGGGCTTGGTGACCTCTATGCTAAAATCCAGAATCTGCCGGAAGCAAAAAGAGCTGAAATTGAAGCAGATATTCTGGCAGTATACGCTACCCGTCCAGCTTTGGCGATGGTTGATTCCGACAAGGGGATCACCAACCTCCATGTGCCTAACGACATTATTGTTGATGCCTCCATGCCAGTTGTGGTGCGCGATTCAGGGAAAATGTGGGGGTCTGATGGCAAGCTTCATGATACCAAGGCCATGATTCCTGACCGTTGTTATGCAACCATGTACCAGGCGATCATTCAAGATTGTCAACAGCATGGCGCGTTTAATCCTGCCACGATCGGAAGTGTTCCAAATGTCGGGCTTATGGCCCAGCAGGCTGAAGAGTATGGTTCACACAACAAGACCTTCACCGCACCGGCCAATGGCACCATCCGTGTAGTTGATACTGCCGGGAAGACATTGCTCGAGCAGCAGGTAGAGACAGGTGATATTTTCAGAATGTGCCAGGCAAAGGATGCTCCTGTTCGTGACTGGGTTAAACTTGCCGTCAACCGGGCACGCATTACCAGTGCTCCGGCAATTTTCTGGCTTGACAGCAAAAGGGCGCATGATGCAGAGATCATCAAAAAAGTGACCAAATATCTGAAAGAGCATGATACCACGGGTCTGGATATCCGTATTCTCACCCCGGTCGAGGCCATGAATTTCTCTCTGGAGAGAATCAGGGCAGGCAAGGATACCATCTCTGTCACGGGTAACGTGCTTCGTGACTATCTCACCGATCTTTTTCCGATTATTGAACTTGGCACCAGCGCCAAGATGCTGTCAGTTGTGCCGCTTATGAATGGTGGTGGTCTGTTTGAAACCGGAGCAGGTGGTTCAGCTCCGAAACATGTTCAGCAGTTCCAGAAAGAGGGCTACCTGAGATGGGATTCTCTCGGAGAGTTTTCAGCGATTGCCGCTTCGCTTGATCATCTTTCCCGTGTGTTCAAAAATGACAAAGCGGCGGTTCTTGCCGAGACTCTCGATCAGGCGATTGGAAAGTTTCTCGATAATGACAAGTCCCCTGCCCGAAAAGTTGGTCAGATTGACAACCGTGGAAGCCATTTCTACCTTGCTCTCTACTGGGCACAGGCGCTTGCTGCCCAGAACAAGGATCAGGAGTTGCAGGCCCGTTTTGCCAAAGTTGCAAAGCAGCTTGGTGACAATGAGGTAAAAATCAATGAGGAGCTAATTACTGCGCAGGGAAAACCGGTTGATATGGGTGGTTATTATAACCCGGATGAAGCATTGACGACGAAAGCAATGCGTCCCAGTGCAACGCTCAATGCGATCATTGACGCACTTTGAGGATATAATTTATTCGATTTCACCAAAGCCTGGACATTGTTTCAGGCTTTGGTGTTTTTTTCCGTTTTCTTTTGATTGCTCTGTTGAAATGGAAAATAAAGGGCGGTTTATGCTGCCATGAGACCTGGCAAACAAGATTGCACATTGTGCGATGCAATGTGTACATTCCTCACAGTCAGTTTCAAGTAACACAATACGTTAAGGAAATGGTATGGCACAGAAAACCCTGAACGTCATGTTCATCGGCGATGTTGTTGGTACTCCGGGTCTGCAGATGGTGGAGCGGATGCTGAAAAGTTTTATCAGCAAGTATCATGTTGATTTTGTGATCTGTAACGGAGAAAATGCCCATCATGGCAAGGGGTTGAGTCTTGAGGCGCTGAACCAGCTCCTTGAGGCAGGAGTTAATGTGGTGACAGGCGGAAATCATACCTGGAGCAATTTCAATTTTTTTGATACACTGAAAACACATCCACAGGTCTTGCGTCCGCTGAATTATCCAAAGGGAACGTATGGCAAGGGGTACGGAATCTACAAGCTGCCGAATGGACTGGGTGACATTGCTGTGGTTAATCTGCAGGGCAGAACCTTCATGTACTCAATCGACTGCCCTTTCCGGACGGCAGACTGGGTGATCAAGCAGATTAAAGAGCAGGGAAAAGAGAAGGTGCGGCATATTTTTGTGGACATTCATGCTGAGGCAACGGCGGAGAAGATAGCGCTTGGATGGTATCTTGACGGCAGAGTATCAGCCGTTATCGGGACGCATACCCATGTGCCGACAGCGGATGAGCGTATTCTGCCTAAGGGGACTGGTTACTGCACTGACGCAGGCATGACCGGGCCTCACCAGTCAGTTATCGGCATGCAGATCAAATCGGCAACCGACAGGATGCTTTATCAGACACCACACAAATATGAATGTGCCGAGGATGATGTTCATTTCTCCGGGGTGCTCCTGTCGCTGGATGTGTCAAGCGGAAAAACGGTGGGTATAAACAGAATATTTTACCCGGAGTTTGATCGCGGAGTAGTGCAGGGATAACGGACAATAATTAATACCAACCCTCGCAGGGACTTGCCATGGCAAGTCCCTGCATGTGCGGGGGCTTTAAAAAATCTTCTTTTACCGTAATCCCTGCTCGAATTCCTCCGCAATGATAACATCTTCTTCGCTGCCGATATAGAGCGGTGTCCGCTGATGAAGTTCAAGTGGCTGAATATCAAGAATACGATCTCTGCCATTGGTGGCGCGGCCTCCAGCCTGTTCGCAGATGAAGGCAAGCGGATTGGCTTCATACATGAGGCGGAGCTTTCCTGTAGCGTGTTTTGTGGTCGGAGGATAGACAAAGACACCGCCAGTCATCAGATTACGGTGGAAATCAGCGACAAGCGATCCAATGTAACGGGTACTGTAAGGACGGTTTGTTGCCGGGTCTTCCTCTTTGATATAGTCGAGATATTTCCTGGTACCCTCGTTGAACTGTGCGTAAGAGCCTTCGTTGATCGAGTAATACTTGCCTGTTTTTGGCGTGACGATATTCTCGTGTGAAAGAAGAAACTCTCCAATGGTAGGATCGTAGGTAAAACCGTGTACACCGTGGCCGGTGGTATAAACCATGACTACTGAGGAACCGTAGATGACATAACCGGCGGCGACCTGCTCGTAACCATGCTGCAGGCAGTCGCTGAGGCTTGCCTGGCCAGGATCGTCGCCCTTGAGCTTGTAGATCGAGAAGATGGTGCCGACGCTGACATTCACATCGATGTTTGAGGAGCCATCAAGGGGATCAAAGAGGAGTGCATAGTTGCCGGTCTCGTTTTTCGGCGGGATAATGATACCTTCATTTTCTTCGGAGCCCATGATCGCAAACCGACCGTGCTGGCCGATAGCATTGATGATTTTTTCATTGGCGAACAGATCAAGTTTTTTAACCTCTTCACCCTGAACATTGGTGCTTCCCGTAAAACCGAGAATGTCGACCAGCCCTGCACGGACAACTTCTCTCCTGACCAGCTTTGCGGCAAAGGCAACGTCGTTGAGAAGGTCGGTAAGTTCGCCATGTGCTTCCGGGAAAAATTTCTGCTGTTCAAGAATGTGGCGTTCAATGGTAATCAAATTGCTCATGCTTTTCCGATAGTTAGTGTGTTGAGTGACGTGATGGATTCAGTGTAAACATCGAACCCAAATGTAAGAAATATTCACTCTATCTTTCACAACCGGAAAGCTGCTGAGGGGAGTTTAAATGTTTTTTGTCACAAAATGGTTTTGTGTTCCCTACATTGACAGTTTTCAATCCCGGTTAAATATTCATGAAACGATTCCGCTGGAATTTACTCTCTCCTGATGAACAGATTGTTCTTGCTCTTTCGGAGGCAATCAATGTCAGTATGCCTGTGGCAAGAGCCTTGTGCAACCGTGGCATCTCATCTTTTGAAGCAGCAAGGGATTATTTTCGTTCGACAATCAACAATCTTCCCTCACCGTTTCTTCTCCAGGATATGGAACGGGCTGTTGAACGGGTATTGCATGCAATCAGGGAGCATCAAAAAATAATGCTTTATGGCGATTATGATGTTGACGGCACCACGGGCACAGCGATGCTTCTGCTTTTTTTGAAAGAGCTTGGCGGGAAGGTCTCCTATTACATCAATGATCGTTTTGTGGAGGGGTATGGTCTCTCGACGGAAGGCATCGATTCGGCTGTTGAGAGGAACGTCGACCTTGTCATTACGGTTGATTGTGGAATAAAAGAGCGTGATGCGATAACTCGATGCGCTGAATTTGGTATTGATGTGATTGTTTGTGATCATCATGAGTCTGATGAGCTTCCACCTGCCTATGCGATTTTAAATCCAAAGGTTCCGGGTTCTGCCTATCCATTCAGGGAATTATGCGGATGCGGTGTGGCGTTCAAGTTTATTCAGGCAATAGGTGAGCATCTCAATGCCGAACCGGAGAGCTGGCAGCAATATCTTGATTTTGTTGCTCTTGCCACAGCCGCCGATATGGTCTCTCTTGAGGGAGAAAATCGCGCGCTGGTTCGTGAGGGAATTCAGCGAATGCGAACCAAACCAAGAGTTAATATCCAGGCGATGTTTTCTCTCATGAAGGTTCTCCCGGCAGAATTCGGCATGTTCAATATCGCATTCGGTATTGCTCCCCGTATTAATGCGGCGGGCAGAATGCACTCAGCCCACCTTGCTCTTGACTGGCTGCTTTCAGATTCACCTGCTGATGCCCGTTCTTACGCTGAGGAGCTTGATCATATCAATGTGCAGCGACGGGAACTCGACGCTGATATTATGGTGAAAGCGGAAAAGATGCTTGATAATCATTTTGCCTCCTGGTGTTCTTCGATTGTACTGTATGATGAGTCGTGGCATCTTGGAGTTCTTGGTATTGTTGCGTCAAAAATGATTGAAAAACATTATCTGCCGACGGTCATTCTTGGTGGTATGAACGGGCTTATCCGGGGTTCAGTAAGGAGTGTTGAAGGGCTCGATATCCACGTGGTACTGCAGCAGTGCAGCGAATATCTCGACCAATTCGGCGGTCATCATCAGGCAGCAGGCCTTACTCTTCGTCCGGAAAACTTTGCGGGATTCCGTAAAAAATTCGACGAAGTCTGTACGGATCTTCTTTCAATGACACAACGTCAAAAGGAGCTTGTTGTTGATTCAAAACTTGCCCTTGAGGAGATCACCGCTAATTTTATCAACGTACTCGAACAGTTTGCTCCGTTTGGTCATGGTAACCCGGAGCCGCTTTTTCTGTCAGAAGCTCTTGTTTTGTTCGGTCAGCCAAAACTTCTGAAAGAGAGGCATGTAAAGTTTACAGTCAGGGATAAAAATGGAAGAACCTTCGATGTTATTGGTTTTAATCGTCCGGATATTCATGCAGAGCTTCTGTCGGTTGCGCGACCAGTATTTACCATGGTATACTCAGTTGAAAAAAGGATGTGGAATAACAGGGAGCAGTGGCAGATAAAGCTGAAAGATCTTCAACTTGATAAATATCCCTGACTTTCCGGCCCACTTTTTTCGTGGCGGATTTTTGTCAGCACACCAGCCAGTGATGAAAGAGCGGAAATACCGAAAAAGATGAGCGACAGCGCCACACCAGCATTGGTTTCAAGTTGTATAAAGTTAAGAAGATAATAGAAGGTTACCTCTCTGGCCCCGGCACCTCCAATGGTAATTGGCAGAATGGTGGCCACCGTTGACATCAGGAAGATTGCCAGATAGTCGATATGGTTGGCTTGCAGTGAGATTGCCTGGAGAATGAAGAATGCCGATATGACCTGTGCGATCTGTACCAGCAGCGATTCGAGAGCTGTGATGGTAAACACTCCGATGAACTGTTTGTAGAAAAGTTTGTTCAGAAGCAGCGCCAGAGGGTAGCTTGCGGCAAGCAAGAGCCATGCATAGGGAACCATTTGGGGAAGTTTCAAGGCAAAAGTGCTTGGTAGCAGCAGTATGAGGGAGAGAAACACAAGGGCAAAAATCCCGCAGATCCTGTCCCACAAGACGGCGTGAAAGACATTGATCATCTTCATGCCGTGGTTTTTCTGCAGGACGTAGATTTTGTAGCCATCACCGCCAATACCTCCCGGAAGAAAAAGATTATAGAACATTCCGAGATAGTAAAGCTTCAGGTTGTACAGGGCGGAAAGCTCAATGCCGATCGCCTTGAAAAAACGATTCAGGCGCACTGCATTGAAAAGCTTGGAGATATTGAAAAAAAAGAGGGAGAGCAGAAGATACCAGAGGTTTGCATTCCGGATGATACCGAAAAGTTTGGCAACATCGGTTTTTCTCAGTACCAGATAAAGGGCCAGAGCAGTGACAAGAAGCTGGAGCAGAGGTTTGAGCAGCTTTTTCAGGTAGAATTTACTCTTTCCCGACAATCTTTTTGATGATATAGGGTTTTTTGTTCTGTGACTCGTAATAGGTGCGCATGATAAATTCAGCAATGAAGCCGGTCGTGATCAACTGAATGCCGATAAAGGTCATGATAATTCCCAGAGAAAGCAACGGGCGGCCCCCGATTCTCTCGCCCAGAATTTTGAGAGCAAGCAGGTAAAAATTCAGGGCCATGCCAATAAAAAGGGAGAGAAAGCCAAGGGTGCCGAAAAGATGCATCGGTTTTTGGCTGTATTTCTGGAAAAAAAGCATGAACAGCAGGTCACTCAGCACTTTAAAGGTGCGCCCGATGCCATACTTCGATATGCCGAACTTTCGCGGGTGATGCCGGACATCAACCTCTTCCATTTTTGCCCCGTACAGTTGCACAAGCACCGGTATAAAGCGGTGCAGCTCACCATAGAGGCCAAGATTTTTGGCCACATCCTTTTTAAAGACCTTCAGGGTACATCCATAGTCACGGATATGCACATTGGTCAGGTTCCTTATCATCGCATTGGCTATCTTGCTGGGAATTTTCCGCAGAATCATCCCGTCCTGACGTCCTGCCCTCCGTCCTGCGACAACATCAAGATCGTGGTCATAAAGGTATTGCATCATCATCGGAATATCCGATGGATCATTTTGCAGATCTCCATCCATCGTAGCGATCAGCTCGCCACGCGCATGATCGATGCCAGCGGCCATTGCGGTTGTCTGCCCGTAATTCTTGTTCAGCACAACGAGATGTGCATTATCGTGAGCATATTTTTGGATTTCAGCAACAGTGCCGTCGGTAGAGCCGTCGTCAACCAAAACAATCTCATGCTCAACAGCAGCAAGTGAGAGTGCGAGAGCAGCAAACAGGGGTTTGATGTTCTCAGTTTCATTCATGACAGGTATGACGACCGAAAGCTTCATGATATTTTCATTGCCTTAGTTTTGCCATCACAATGCCGTATTTGCTGTAGAGCACGGTTGGATGTTGAAGTTGATCAAGTTGTTTGACCGTTGTCAGAACAACCTCGCCCGGTTCAGGGCTCCGTTTTTCAACAAAAGACTCCGAATATACTAAAAAAGAGGGGTTATAGCTTTCCCACATGACGATATTATAGCCCTCTTTTTTAGCCAGAAGAGCCGCTTCTTTTACCGGTTCCTGGAGAAGTTTTCCTGCAAGAGGCATAAGGTAAAAATTGATAAGAACAGAAAAGACAACGCCTGAGGCAATAAGCTTTCCGGCAGGGGGCAAGTGAGGTAAAAATTGAATGACAGTGACTGCGATAATGGCGGTAATAACCACGAACAGATACGTTGCCCCCATGAGTTCTGTTGCACCGGCAAGAAGTGCCTGTATATAGCCATCATTAATGTCGACCAAAGCTCTTTCAAGGAACAGGGGAAGAGAGGCAAGCCCGGCAAGCAGAAGCAACGGCCACAGTGCAAAACGCCAGGGCTGGCTGCTTAACGGCAGAGCCCTGGCCATAAGAATAAAAAGAGGGGTATAGCCGTAGATGATGTAGTGCGGCAGTTTTGTGCCGGAAAGAGAGAAAAAGAGAAAGACAAAACCAAACCAGATGAAAAGAAAACGGTTAGTTCTGTCAGAAAGCAGAGCCTTTGCTCTGAACAAAACCGTAAAGAAAAGGCCGGTAAAAGGCATCAGCCCAAGAATAATGACTGGAAGGTAATAGAACAAGGAGCCTGAGTGCCCCTCAAAAGAAGTGCTGAAGCGGCTGATATTATGTTTAAAGAAAAACCCGTTGATAAAAGCCATGCCCTGATCACGGTACTCAAGCAGATACCAGGGAAGGGCAATGGCCAGAAATAGTATAATTCCTGAAGGAGAGAGAACCATTCCAAGCCACTTTTTCAATGTTCTTTCTTGCAGGGAGAACAAAAAGGTGACTGCAAACGGAATAACAAGTGCTATCGGTCCTTTGGTGAGCATACCAAACCCCGCTGCGGCAAAGGCAAGATGGAGCGCCTGCTTTGAGCCGCTCTTGTAATGGTGGAGTAGTGCAAACATGGTGATGGCAAGAAAGAAATTCAAAACCCCGTCGGCTATGGCAGCTTTTGCAATAACAATCACCTGCAGTGACAGCACCATCATCGCTGCTGCCAGAAAGGCCTGACGACTGCCCGACTCTTTGCGCACAAACAGAAAAATCGATGTGGCCCAGGCGGTTCCCGCAAGCGCCGAAGGGAGCCGGAAGGCAAACTCGTTGAGTCCGAAAAGTCTGACCGCAGCGAGTTGCAGCCAGTAAATCAGTATCGGTTTATCAAATCGGGGAGTGCCGTTCAGGTAGGTGGTCAGATAATTTTTACTGATGATCATCTCCCTTGTTGCCTCACTGAATGCTCCTTCATCGACATCAAAGAGTGGCGCAGCTCCCAAGGCTGCAAAAAAACTGACCAGAATCAGGATGGCCAGCGCTGCCGGAAGCCATACGGGTTCAGATTTTGTTTTGTTCAGAGGCATCTAATTTCAATTTAAAAAAGTGGTTATAGAGAAGGACTGTGGATAGCAAGCCCAGAAAAGAACCGGCGATGACATCGCTGATGTAGTGCTGGGAGAGAACAATACGACTGAAGGCGATCAATAGAGCGGCAAAAAAAGCGGCAAATCGCCAGCTCGGGTAAAGCGTGGAAACAAACATGGCGACACTGAACGCCGTTGCTGAATGACCTGAGGGGAAGGATGTCCATGCGTATTCCCAATGGAAAAAGTCAAAGCCGAAAAGCTGCTCATTGAAATAGAGTTTTGGTCGTGCTCTGCCTCCAATATATTTTATAAGGTCTGCGGTTAATCCTGATGTCGCCACAGAAGAGAAGAGAAAGAGTCCCGAATATGCCGTGGATGATTTTTTTTTCCTGAAAACCACAAAAAGCAAAAGACCTCCCATGAGGTAGTAGAGTGAGTCACCAAAAAGCGTTATCTTCTCGAAGAGCTGATAGACCCAGTTTTTTTCGAGTGAGTGGAACCATAACGCAGTTTGAATATCCATAAAGGCGTAGCTGAGAATGCAGAGGCAGGCTATTGTTATGAAGGCCATTCCCCGCTGAAAAGTGCTGGTCATGAGGTATCGTTAATTATGATTGCTAATTAATAGGAAAATACATTAAATTCGGGTGTTGAGGTGTCGTTATTATCTTGTAAGACCATCGACGGCTTTTGGAAGATAAGGGTAGTGTTTCGTAGACAAGCAGAGAGGACGGCTGAAATTTTTTTACGTTGCTATAAAATTATTAAAAGGATGCCATATATGTTATTGCGTTTTGAAAAACAGATAATAATTACAACCGGGCTGTTGCAGCGACTCAGAACGTGTTTTATGGTTTTTTTCTTTGTAATTATATCTGGAGTGAACATGGCTGCTGCGCAACAGAGCCCATCCAGAGTCACTCACTCTTCTGTTATAAAAAATACGCACGGAACTCTCATCGCAAGTGATACTCCGGTTGAAGGCGCAAAACTGGTAACCGTCGGAATTTATGGTATCAACATCTATAATATGGATATGAGATCGAATACCTATCATATGACTGCATATCTATGGATGAGATGGACAGGTGATTTTGATCCTGTCGAATCACTTGATTTTGTAAATGGTGTGGAAGATTGGGGGTTGGTAAAAAAAGTTATCCTGAAAGAGCCTGAATTATTAAGCAATGGCGAAAAGTATCAGGTAATTCGTATCGATGGTGTTTTTTTTCAGCCGTTTAATCTGAAAAATTATCCTCTTGACAAGCAGGAATTATCGTTATACATGGAAAACTCTTCAGACACTTATGACAAGATATTTTATGTTCCTGATACAATATCTTCAGGTTACGATGCTGGTCTGATAGTTCCAGGTTGGAGAGTAAATGGTTTTACTTCAAAGAGTTTTATTCATGACTATGGTACTGATTTTGGTGAAACCGGTGTGGCCAAAGCGTCAAAATATTCTGTTGTCAAATTTGCATTCCATCTTGATCGTGAAGTCAATGTGTTTCTCCTGAAACTGTTTATTCCTTTGCTTATCGTTCTGATGACAAACTGGTTTTCATTGATATTAAAACCAACGTATATCGAAGTAAGAACGACGATGCCTGCGACTGCGTTGTTAACTCTGGTTTTTCTTCAGAAATCTGCAATGGACGCTATTCCTGAATGTCCGTCGCTGGTGTTAATGGACAAAATATACCTTCTTGCATATTTATGTATTGTTTTAACACTGCTTCAGATAATATGGGTTAATGTCTATATGGACAGAGAGTCTCCTGCAAGTATTCAGAGGATGATAAAAGTTGACAGAGTTAGTTTTATCGTTCAAATATCGTTGTTTGTTGTCGTTTTTGTTGGGTTAATGCTGGAAATTATCTATTCCTGACAGTTAGTCGGGTAAGTGGATTTTCTGTTTCGTATGTAATGCTGCCGGATACGTGATGTGTACAACGTCGCCACACAAATGGCATCCGGCACTTTTGGGGGCCCATTATAGCAGCCAATGAAGTTATGAGTGGCACAACACCAGGAGAAAGTTTGCACCATCATGATGCCGGTCATCACCACCATGAAACTGGTCATCACCATCATGACACTGGTCATCACCATCATGACACTGGTCATCACCATCATCATGTCTCCGGAAATATAAAGACTGCATTTTTTCTCAATGCAGGGTTTACTGTTGTTGAAATCGCAGGAGGAATTTTAACCGGCAGTACGGCTATTCTTGCTGACGCGGTTCATGACCTTGGTGATTCCTTTGCCCTTGCCCAGGCATGGTATTTTGAGAGAAAATCCGGTGAAGAGAGTAGTTCCCGGTACTCTTATGGCTATAAACGATTCTCTCTTCTTGGCGCACTCATCAGTACAGCGGTATTGCTGACCAGTTCGCTTTTTGTGCTTGCCAATGCCATCCCCCGGATTCTTGAGCCGCATCATCCCAATGCTGGCGGAATGATTCTTCTTGCTGTGGTCGGCGTTATGGTCAACGGCTTTGCCATGGCAAAGCTCTCAAAAGAGAGCGGCATGAATGCCAAAGTTGTTGCGCTGCACTTGCTGGAAGATGTGCTGGGATGGGTCGCGGTACTCGTTGTTGCCGTTGTTCTCTACTTCTGGGATGTTCCGGTGCTTGATCCTCTCCTTGCCATCATCATTACGCTCTATATTTTATCCGGTGTCGTAAAAAATCTGAAAGCAATGTTGCCGGTTTTTCTGCAAGCGGTGCCCGACAAGTTTGATCTTGATACTCTTACAAGGGAAATTGAGGGTTTGGAGCATATTCATGCGGTTCATCACGCCCATATCTGGTCACTTGACGGGGTGCATAATGTCTTCACCGCTCACCTTGAAGTGGATTCCCTGCTTGATGCTGAAGCCTACAGGCAACTCAAAGAGCTTATCAGAACGCTGGTCGACCGATACGGTCTGTACCACTCAACAGTGGAAATTGAATATCCCGGAGAAGCATGCAGGATTGCTCCACCCTGAGATTTTAGCCGAAAGCCTGTTGGATCATGCCGACTTTGTTTCTTAGTGTATTATGAAAAAAGTAGTTAGGTGTTCTTGTGGTTATTCCGATCAAGTATTTATTTGTTGTTATTAGCGTTAAAGTATTATATTGAGGGAGAGGATGATTTTATCTTTAACCGACAAATTCAATCATCAAAAATAAGGAGATTAAGGCTATGTGGATCAAAAAAACGTGCATCGTTCTTGCGGGCACATTAATACCCTCTCTTGTGACAACCTCTCTGGTGCAAGCCGAGGATGTCAAGGGGAGTTTTTCAATTCTGTATTCACCTCACACAACACATCTCAGTGCGCCTGGGTATTTGAGCAAATCTAATCCTCAACAGCTTGCAATTGACCACGAAAATAAAGGAAACGAGTACTACGGATTTCAGGGAGAGGTCAATTACGGAAGATATTTAATTTCAGTTGATTACCTTAGTGGTACTTCTAATAAGATTGATCTTCCAGGTGCAGGGGATTATACAGTGCCACTTTCAACAACCTTTAATCCTCTGACTTATGAAACGTCAGAAACACTTGATCTTTGTGCAGGGTATAGAATTTTTAGTGGTGGTTCCGTTAATAACCTAGCCGGTACAGTAGGTTACTTTCGAATGTGGGCGAGTCCCGCTATTTCACCGCCAAACTGGTACGATGGGTTAGAGATAGGACTCAAAGGCAAATACAGTGTCCATAAGTCGTTGGCGCTTACTGGAAGGATTGGTTATGTTCCTGATGTTTCGGTCCATGGTTATATGAAGGATCGGAATTTAATGACGGGAAAGTATCTGGTGAATTATGCGGTTGGCGCGGAAGTTCCTGTTGGATCTGATATCAGTATTATTGGCGGATATAAGAATCTCAGAGCAGTGAATAGGGTGGTTATTGATGGAAGTAAGGCAGTTGTCAAATTTACCGGGTTCTATGTTGGTGGCTCATATAATTTCTAATTCTTGGGTACAAGAGACAGGTAATACTATTTTCACATTTTATGTATAGATAATTATGGACTTCAAGAAATTTCTTGACAATCACATAAGACTCTTGGCAGATGGTGACGCAGGAGCATTAGTGGAGAGTGATTACCATGATGATGCAATAATGTTTCTCATGCTGGGTGAGGAGGGGCAGCTTATTTCCGGTAAGGGGTCTTTGAGAGAGCAATTTGCCATGTACCTCAAAAATATTTATCGTGGCTTCATTGCGATTGAAAAAGTGCTAATCTCTGACGACTCAATTTGCCTTCAGGCCAGGATAAATACCACGAGTGGTGAATTAAGGGTCTGGGATGCGCTGTATATGAAAGATGGAAAGATATTCCGCCATTATTCAGGAATGATGTAATTAATCATTATTAACGTTAATAAGAATAATCATGAAAAAAGTATTGGTACTTGCATCAAATCTTGGATTATGGGGCGAAGAACTTCAGGCTCCATGGGATGCTATGAATAAGGCGGGTTTTAAACTGACTCTTGCGACTCAGAGAGGAATCACACCGCTTCCATTACAGTTGAGTGTCGACAAGAGTTTTGTTGATCCCGTTCAGCAGTATAATGTCAACCCGGCGGAAGTTGTGGACAGGATTCTGGAGATATTGAAGACCGGCGAATGGGATAACCCGATAAAAATTGCCGATGCAAAGGCTGATGACTATGACGCCATGGTCATTGTTGGCGGACCTGGTTCTCCGCTGGATCTCGTAGGAAATGCCAGGGTGCACCGCCTTCTTGAAACCTTTTATGCCCAGGGGAAGATTTTGGG
>Ga0194047_10000814_pt1 | contig 19882 bp, 13 predicted proteins | sample JunL225m_MetaG_2_FD_160070 | JGI IMG/M metagenome (GOLD analysis project Ga0194047, IMG submission 160070) | Anoxic zone freshwater microbial communities from boreal shield lake in IISD Experimental Lakes Area, Ontario, Canada - Jun2016-L221-5m | ecosystem: Environmental > Aquatic > Freshwater... | reverse complement strand
GATGATAAAGAGTACAAGAGTTTACTGATTATAAACCGGTTCAGCAAGACTGCCCTTCAGCAGCAGCAACAGTCTTGCAAACCAGCCACACACAACCAGAAGAAAGAACAACACACAAATTTTATTAGAACTTCACAAGAGCATCAAGCTGCAACAGATTTAATGAGGGGTCTGTTGTGTCCTGGGATTTATCAATATTTTTGTAGTGATAGTACCGGGCTCCAACATTCAGGTTTTGTACCAGATGGTAAGTTGCTCCAACCTCAAACCCCTTGATATTCGTCGTGCTTTTAACTTTTCTGTCAGAATCGGTAAAGGGGGCGAAGAGCGCATCTCTCTCAATCCGGTTGTAGTTTGCATCAAGTGCCCATGTTCCAGTCTCTTTTGCATCTCCTATGGTTAAACCTGCCTGATAAGATGCTCTTCTGTTGTTATCAATATTTGAATAATCAGCTTGATCCGCATTGTTGAATGCGTACTCGCCATATAATTTCCATGGTAGCTTTTCGGTAATATGGCCACCCAGTTTTCCGAAAAACTCAACAATACTGAAAGCAGATTTGGAGAGATCAAGGGGTAGAGCGTACTCGGTGTTCAGTATTGTTTTGGTTGCGGTCTTTAAATTGATCAGATGACGGTAACTGTTATAGCCTGCACCCACCAGATAAGTGATTTCGTTGATCTCCCCGTTATAGGCACCCTGTACAAGCTGAAGGAGTGCATCAGGAGCCTTGCTGGTAGATCTGTTGTTTTCATCAAGCAGATAGTAACCTGCAATAAGGTTGATACCCTCTTTTTCCTTTCCATTGGAATCTTTTCCAAACTGCAGGGTAGCACCTTCAAAGGTGAGATCGCTATCCCAAACCAGGTCGTCGATGCGTATCACCGTATTGGCAACTTCTCTTTTACCTAAAATAAGGTTCACTGCTCCATTCAATCCATAAGCGGTCGGATGGTAATCAATAAACGCTTCATTCAGATCGATACTTTTTGGAGTAAACAGATTTTCATAAGTCTGGTTGCGGGATGCTGACTCTTTTATAAGGTCAGCCGTTCCTGTTGATAATTGGATCCCTCCAGAAAGTTCTTCATTAATCCAGGGATACACGCCCAGACGAACCCTGGTTCGATTTCTATCACGACTGAAATCACTTTGGTTGGCAACATCTTTCACGCTTGACTCATAACGGTATCGTACATCTCCTTTCCAGTTCCAGTCAGCCGCGTCTGCGTTGTTGAACCCGAGGGCAGCGGCCAGACCGACTATCATTGCAACTTTTTTCATAACAAATATTGGGTTGGTTTGTGACGTAATCATTAAAATTTTAGAAGTTCGTTTCGCATATCTTCAGGTGCCGTATATAGTACTATTTGTTCAGTTGAGGAATTGTTACAGGTATGCAACGATATGGTGAACAAATGGGCGGGGATGGGAGCTTTATGTTTTGGATGATGGTGAATGATGAATTGTTGTCTTGAATCAGGATTTTCATGATTTGAGGATTGGCAGGATAAAGAGGGAGCAATCAAAAAATCAAGGCAATCGAGAGAATCACGGTTCAAAGACAAGTAGGGGCGTATGGCAATACGCCACTACGCAAAAAATCCTGCGAATGGTGGCTTCGACTACGTTCAGCCACCATTCAAAATCCAACATCCAAGATTACCCGACCGCGCTCCAACTGCCATCAACGTCGCCTTTGACGATGCCGATGAGGTCGAGGTTAACGGCGTTGTGGCTGAAGTCAATCGTGGCACAAGTATCTGACCAATCCACGTGAGTGCGATCCATGGTTTTATCTGCGGCGCTTTCGGCAACAAAAATCCACTCATCAGCAGGTGCGGTTTCAATCCCGACAGCCATTTTGAGGATGTTAAGCGCGTCGTTTGCCCGCACTTTGCCATCATGGTTGATGTCGGCGGCGAGATACTGGTACGACAGAACGGCACTGCCATCGTCGTTGGGATTGAGCTCCACCGCCATTTTCAGCGCGGCAAGGGCGTCGTTAGCATGAACAGCGCTTCCTGCATTGCCCGCAGCTTTGTCGCCCGTGAGAGCATAGTGCCCGTCGGTGAGCGAGTGGTAACTGTACTCATTGCCGCTGCCGGTGGAAGAGCTGACGCTGCTGATTGCATAGCCTGCCACATCGTCATCGCCAAGTTGAGCGTACGTCATGGTCAGTGCAAAAGTGTCGGGATTGGTTGCTTGGGTGGTGGTGAGGGTGCCAAGTTTTACGGCGCCTTCTGCCAGTGAATTGGTGCTCATGCCAGCAACGTGGAAAGCTCCCGTAGCGGTGATGTGGTTTACTGATGTCCAGCCGGAAGGCAGTTTAGCGGCATCTTGCCACGTTGCGCTTGAGCCGGTTGGCAGATCAAATTCAAACTCAACACTGCCGGTTGTACTGTCTGGCGTGGTTGCCCAGACCTCAACGGTATGGCTGCCATCGGCTTTAACGTGTATGTTTTTCAGTTCAATGGCGTGTGTGCCTTCGGTTGGCAAGGTGGTGAGGGTTGTGGTGACGTCGGTAATGGCTTCGCCGGTTTTCCAGAAGGAGACACTGCCTGTCGGCGCATCGTCGGTATTCGTCACCGTCAGCGTGAACACTTCGCTTGCCGTCGCTCCGCTTTCGTCCGTAGCAGTCACTTTGATGTCGAGTGAGCCGACCTCATCGTTTGTTGGTGTCCCACTGAACATCACACCGGTTGGCAGCGGAGTCTCGCCGCCCTTCGATGGGTCATAACCGATTAGAGGGTCGAAACTGCTGGCGTTGTAGCTCGCTGCTCCCGCAGCTTGTGCATAAGTATTATATGATGTAACATCCCAGGTACTTGCATAGCCAGCCCATCCATCTTCCAACTGACCCCAGTCCTGCCAGGTCAGGCCAAAATCTTTTCCATAAAGATACTGGCTGCCTGCAATTTCGTGTTCGATATTCATACCATCACCGATGAACAGGACGATATGCTCGACACCAAGATCTTTTGCAGCACTCATCATGACCTGGTAGATCCTGGTATTGTCCACGATATTGGTTCCCGGATATAATACGCCCGCATACTCGTTGAACAGTTCAGCGCCCGCTCCTCGCGCCTGTAGTGCGACAAGTTCATTCGTGTGGCCAGTCGTGCCGTATGTTACATCTCCATCGGCATAGGTTGGCTTGCCTGCCACCACGGTCTGCACTGGCAGATTGCCCTTTCCAAGCTCCTCCTGAAGCCGCAGGTAGCTGTTCGAGTGGTCGCTGGTAACAATCATCAGAGTATTTGACCAATCCATGCCGTCGGTTCCGTCTGTGACCAGTTTTTCTGCTGCTGTAACCGCATTCTCCAGATCAACAACGCCGCCCACCATGTTTTCATAATCGTTGGAGTGGTTACTCCAGTCAATGTCGCCCTGCTCAAACATCACAAAAAAGCCATCATTATCCTGATTAAGTACTGAAAGCGCCGCTGTCGTCATTTCAGTCATGGTCGGGTCTTCATCAACGCCTGGAGTGCTGTCGGTGGTGCTGCGGGTAATAGTAGACGTGCCGGGTGTGTCGGCCACTTCATAATATTCAAAGTTGCCACCTGATGTGCCGAACAGGCCGAACAGTTTATCACCATCAGCAAGATGTACGCTGTTGGCTGCCGCTGCCAGTGCAGTTCCTCCATCAACACCGGTAGCCCGCTCGACAAACGTGTAACCGTTATTGTCATGGTTCGTGCCCGCTGTACCCGCCTTGAATGCATCGTAGTCGTCATTGAAGCCATTGTGATCAAGATCCGTGCTGACCTTCGCCGAATTGGTCACTGCCTTCGCAAACAGAGTGTCGAGTCCGCCACCAATAACGACATCAGGTTGTGTGTCGAACAGAATTTCGTGCGCAATATCCTGATAGTTGTTGCGGTTGACATTGTGGCTGACAACTCCTGCCGGTGTTGCATGAGAGAAAGGCACCGTGCTGGCAACGCCAATGGCAAAGCCAAGATCGTCACGCAGTGTTTCGGCAATTGTCTTGATCGCTCCATTTGCCGGGTCACCGCTTTGCCATGCTATGTTACCAGCATCTGTTTTTTCTCCGGTGACCATAGCCGTAATGGCCGACGCAGAATCTGTTGCAGGCCACTTGCCTGATTGGGAGAAGTAGGTATCTGTTGTGGTTGTAGAGTATTTCAGTACACCCTGAAGCTCATCGTCGAATTTCAGCCATGATGGCAGTTGAGTACCATCTGCCAGAGTTGCACTGTAGGTCAGACTGTCGCCGGCATCCACATCATTGAACGTGCCAACGGGCACCATCAGGCTGAACGCAGCATCCTCAGATGTCGATACATCAGCAATTGTGCTGACAATCGTCGGAGCATCGTTCAGATTTGTTATCGTGAACAGGCTGACAGTTTTTGCATACTCGTTGGAGATAAAAAGCAGGTTCTGCCCACTGGGACTGCTATTACTGGAGACGAAGGTGAGTCCTTCGGGGCCAGCGCCGGATTCAGCTCCATCACCGCTGAGAGCTTTGGAATCATCAGGATTGTGGAGGGATTGAACAAAACTGACATGCAGGGGATCAGTTACGTCATAGACCATGATTGCGCCTCCCGCACGCTCCAGGCCGACGAACGCAAGAGTTTTTCCCCCGATCTGCCCGATTGCAATGCCTTCAGGTTCGGGACCTTTGTTGTCGGAACGGGTGTCAACAAAAATACCGGAGGTCGCAGGATCGGCCGAATTGAAGGAGCCTGTCGAGGCTGCAAACTGCTCAATCTGCGATCCACTGTCGAAAACGATGGTACCATCGGCATTAAGAATGCTGAAGGATCGTGCTCCGTATGCCTGAATTTGTTCGATAACTCCGTCGCCATTAATGTCACCGTTGTTGCCGGGTGCAAGAGAGATTCTCAAGTTGCCTATTGCCGAGGTACTCAGCAGATTGCCATATTTGGCGATCAACCCAGAGTCCAACGAAAAGTTATGTCCGCTGACAGGATCGACGTAACTGGCTATATCTTTAAGTTTTACGGCATCAGGTGACATGAAGTCATTACGATCGTCTCCTTCGTTGGCAATAATGTAGTAGGCTTTGCCGTCAGAGCCTGTAAACGAACCTATTCCATCAGGCATGTACTGACCAAATACAGGCAAGTTAGTCAGTGGTGTGTAGGTGCCCTTGTCGCTGCCGTCCAACGGCAGGCCAAGCCAGCTTTTGAACCCCAGAGGCACAATATCGGTAAATGTTCCTGTGGCGATATCGAGAATACCAATTGCATTGTTCTCTTGCAGCGTCACAAAGGCGGTATTGCCATCAGGTGTGATACTGATGTATTCTGGTTCAAGATCCTGGGCAAGCGTCGTAGTCTCAAAACCAGTATTCCCGGCAAACAAGCGGACTCCTTCGGCTTTCAGATTGCTTATGCTGCCGACATTCGCAGGATCAAAGGATGCTGTCTTGACGGATATGTGTTCCAGATCACTGAGATCTATGATGCTTACAGATCCATCCGGATCGATGGCAGACTTGCCTGCTGTAATATCGGCAGGCGTGTTGCGCTCGCCTTCGTTGGCTACAAGCACCGTATTTCCGTCAGCGGTGAAAGTCAGCATGTCGGGATTAGCTCCGACCATGACGTTCCCCAACGTCATCAATGGGGATGTTACATCACCATCTGCATCAAGAAAATAGACGCTACCCGGCAGGGTTTTGTCTGAAGCTGCCACGGCAACCGCGACAATGCCGTTTTTGACAGCGACGCTGTTTATATCATTGCTTCCAAGCGAAAGAGTTGCAAGGAGAGTCATTTGAAGTTGTTCATCTACACTGACAACCTGTATCCCTGAAGATGAAGTCACGAAAAGCCGACCGCTTGCTGCATCAAATGCGGAGATTTCAGCACCCGCAAGAGAGAGCGTAGAAGCAAAAGCGAAGGCTTCAGTTCCACTGGCGGTTAGGTTGAGCGCTGTCGTTACCTCGATTTCCTTAAAGGAGGGCGCATCATTGCCATTCTGATCCTGCACGTCATTGGTGTCGTTATCGGCAGTAGCGTCGTTGTAGGAAACCGTGATTGCTTTGCTTTGATCAAGTGTATTTGCTAATTGCAGAATAACCTGGTTATTGACGACCTGCAGGTTGCTGATTGTCTGGGGGGTGCCTCCGTTGCTAACAACAAACTGATCCATTGATGGCAGATGCACTGTATCCAGTGAAGCATCAAAATACAAGGTCACAAGATTACCAAAACCATCTACGCTCGAATTGATGAGTGCAGAGTCAATGCCATCAAAAAGTTTTATTGCCATTGCGATATCCTCTATAAGCTTGGTTGGATGTACAGAAATATTTTCAGACAAGCAATTATATCACTCCTCAACAACATAATTATTAAGACGTTGTGACGTTTTTGTTGAGAGTATGGAAACTTCTTTGATAAAAAGGATTTTTCCACAAAACAGCCAGCGGCTTTCATTTTTTAGAAGGTTTTTGCCCAAGACCGGGAACAATGATAGTTGTTCACAGGATTCACTTTGAGGGGGTGGAGCAATCAAAAACTGAAATCAGATATGACCATAACTAATGAGGCTTTGAATTTATAACTTCAGGTCGGTAACAACAATAGTTCCATGAAACCGCTTGTCAGGGAAGAGTACACGTCCTTTTGAATTGATGACAATATGGGGATTCCCTGATTTTTCCAGCAAATGTAGAAGTTTCAGCAAGTCTTTTTTTTTGAAAGGTTTTATAATCATATCTGCCAGAGCATCAACTTTTTTGACGTCATGATTGATGAGTTCATCATGCAAATAAAACTCAGCGTTTATTTCCTTTTTCAATTCATCAAGTCGCAACATGAAGTCCTCCATTTAGTTATGATGCAGCATATAGCATTCTCTTTGATCCGAAAAAGGCGTGGCTTGAAAAAAAATACCCAATTGAGATTCTTCAAGTTGACTGTGCGATGATGTTTATCAAGAGCCCTGAACTTCACAATCATAAGAAAACAACATAGTGTTGAGCAAAAGTTAAGATCGTGCAACAATTCTGTTAAATCATCGACAATAAGGCTCTCAGCAGGCTATTTCGCAGTTCATTCTACAATTGCAACGGCAATAAACCCGATTTTATTGTATACTTGATGTTCTGAAGTAATGTTAAGCAGGTAAAGGAAGTTGTGAAAAAAAGAATACTTGATCGGTACGAACATACGAATGACGGTGCCGTTATTATTGATGTTGCTGCTCAGCGTGTTGAGGATCTGTATGAGAACTTCGACAAGAGAGCGCCATATCATAAAAAGGATCTTGATGAAGATCTGGTCTATTATCTTACAGAGTGTGTGACTGAAATAGGTAGTGCAGACTTTGTTATCAGGTTTATGTTCGAGTGTTTTCCTTCCGAAGAGTTTATGCTGCGAGTTCGTACCAGTGTTTACAAATATTTCATGTATCAGCGAGAGCTTGAGTTTGCTGCAACGAAAAAAAAGCTAAAAACATCAGTAATTATTCTTGTTTTTGGCATTGTTCTTCTCGGCTTCTCTCTCTGGGTCAATAATCTGTTTACGTTTGAAAATGGAACATCTTTTCTGAACAGGGTTTTTGCTGAAGGGCTTACGATTGTAGCCTGGGTCTCGGTGTGGGAGGCGCTTGCTACCTTGTTGGTGAGCTGGCCTCCGCATTTGTCACAGATAAAGCTTTTTATGAAAATTGCAGAAGCTCCGGTACAATTTCAAAAGCCATCCAATCCACTTTCCGTTGGTAGGGTGGGCCAGGTATAAAATGAAGAGTCCCGGCCTCAGGCCAGTAGATGAAGGCGGGAAAAAACATAATCAAGAGAGTCCTCATTCAGAATAATCCTTGAAAAGCCTGTCGAACCAAGTTTCGTTGGTCGATTGTCACGATTACTCGAGAATTCGGAACTCTGTTTGCCGTTATACCAGCAGACAAGCCTGATGGTACTTCCCTCTATTTCAAGTGCAGTTATACCTCTTTTTCCGATAGTGCAGCCTGAGTTGAAGAGACTTGGTATGGTGAGATTGTGGTACAGACCGCTGCGAAGGCCGATTTTCTTTCCCTGTCTGTAACATGCTTCAAGTTCGATTTTCAACAAGTCCATCTTTTCCTCAATTGCTGTAAGCTTTTCACCCTCAGCGGATGGGTAAATCCTGCAGAGTTCTTCGATCTTGTAGTTCAAAAAATCTACTTTGGAAAGAGATTCAAACAACGGGCGATGGGTATGTCCTATGATGGAAACAATTTTTTCCCGGTTGGAAAACTCATAAATCGATTTTTCAACAGCGAACCGTCGGCGGCTGTTGTAGGCGACAGAAAAGTTTTTTATACCAGCAGGCTTGGCAATGTAGCGGAGAAAAAAGATTGCTGCACGACTGACAAAAGGAAACGTCTCCCACATAAAGACAGAAGCTTGATGACCGTGAAAAAGCAGGAGAGTTTTATCGCGATAATGAAATTTCAGAGATTCGACCAGTGATGACGAAAACCGGTACTCTTTTTCCTCAAGCAATGCAGCATCATGGTTGCCCCAGGTTTTCCAGAAAAAGCCGTTTTGTTCAAATGTTTGAAACAGGTCATAAAAATCACTCCACTCTGCTTCAATACTGGCAAGCGGGAACTTCAACAGCTCTTCAATATCCCCATTGAGAACAAGACTGTATTTTTTGGGCCGATAATATCGTTCGAGTATGCTTTTAACCAGTTCGGCATTTTTCCGAAACTCATCAAGTCGTCCGCCATTTCCCATATGCAGATCGCTGAGGATAACAATCTTTGAAGATCGATCGAGATGAACCGACTTTGCTGTATCAAGGAGTCGTTTTAGATGAGGATGCTTTCGTTTATGCAGCCACATCAGGTTATTTCCAAAACAGAGTGCACTGTTTGAGAATTCAAGCATTTCTGTTTTATTTGCACGCATGAGTTTTTTTTGCAGCAGTTCTGTCGAGCAAGAGAGCCTGACTATTTACCTCAGGGGAGTCGTTGTCGATCAATGAGTATCTGCCGTCAGCATTCATCTGCCATGCCTTTACATTATCACTGAGGATCAACTCAAAATCAGATGTAACAATTTTGACCAGCGCTTTGTCAAACACAGGAAAAATTGCTTCAACCCGATCGTCAAGGTTTCTTGGCATCATATCCGCGCTCCCAAGATAAAGCTCTTCCTTTCCTCCATTATGAAAGTAGTATGCCCTGCTGTGTTCAAGAAAACGTCCGATAATGCTGATTACTCGAATATGTTCACTGACTCCGGGAATGCCTGGTTTCAGACAGCAAATTCCCCGAACAATAAGGTCGATTTTCACCCCTTCACAGGAGGCCTTGTAGAGTGCCTGGATGGTTTTGGCATCAACCAGGGAGTTCATTTTCATGATTACTCTTCCGCACTGTTTTTCCCGGTTCCATTCGATCTCCCGCTCAATCATCTCAATGATCCTTTTTCGGGTGTTGATTGGTGAGACAAGCAGCTTTCTGTATGTGGTATGTTTTGAATACCCGGTCAAGGCGTTGAAGAGTTCTGCAACATCATTGGCAAGCTGTTCGTTGGTCGTGAAAAGACTGTAATCAGTGTAGAGCTTTCCTGTTGAGGGGTTGTAGTTGCCAGTGCCAAGATGAAGATATCGTTTCAGCTTTTGTTGCTCACGTCGAACAATCAGGGTGAGTTTGGCATGGGTTTTCAGCCCTGGCAGACCGTAAGCGACATGAGCGCCGACATTTTCAAGCGCTCGCGCCCAGACAATATTATTGCCTTCATCAAATCTTGCCTTGAGTTCAACAAGGACAGCAACCTGTTTCCCTGCTTCGGCAGCCTTCATCAATGCCTTTACAATGGGAGAATTGCTTCCTACCCTGTAGAGCGTTTGCTTTATTGAAAGTACCGCAGGATCAACGGCAGCCTTGTTGATTAAATCAACGACAGGCTGAAACGACTCGAAAGGATGATAAAACAACCTGTCTTTGGCTCTTATCGCACTAAAAATATCCGTCCCGAACTCCTCTTCAATTTGGTTGCCAGGCACAAAAGGCTCATCTTTCAAGTCAGGTCGTTCTATCTTCAGAAGATCGATCAGGCAGTTAAATCCGAGTGCTCCATCAATCTCATACACATTTCGCGGGGCGACATTGAGATTTTTCATGAGCAGATTCCTCATCGAAGGAGGCATTGCTGTTGTGATGTCAAGGCGGACAACCTTTCCGTAGCGACGTGACCGGATTCCTTTCTCGATAGTCTTCAGAAGATCGCCAGCTTCATCTTCCTCGATTTCAATATCAGCATCCCGAATCAGTCTGAAGAAATGTGACTGTATAACCCTCATTTTCGGAAACAGGTGAGCCAGATTACTTTCAATAAGATCTTCTATCCAGACAAACCGTATGATTCCGTCATCATTATGAAAGCCCTTGATATTGTTGAGCTGGAGAAGTCGCGGGAGGATGTCCGGAACTTTTACGCGAGCAAACTTCAATCCTCTGCTTTCATCGTCTTCCAGTTCAACGGCAAGATTTAGTGAAAAATTTGACATGAACGGAAATGGATGACCTGTATCGAAAGCGAGCGGGGTGAGTACAGGATAGATCTCCTTTCGAAAATAGTGACTCAAAGCCCGCTGTTGTGTTGGGGATAATTCAGAAACTTTATGAAACTCTATACCCTCCCTTTTCATCGCAGGTATCAGATCGTGATAAAAGCACTCGTTTCTTTCACTGAGCTGCTGCAAGACAATCTCGCGAATCTTTTCAAGCTGTTCAGAAGGAGTATAGCCATCAATCGTTCGATCCTGAATGCCAGCCTCATATTGATCTTCTATACCGGCAACACGGATCATGAAATATTCATCAAGGTTTGAGCTGAAAATCGAAATGAATTTTACCCTCTCAAGAAGTGGGTGCGCCTGAGGATGACGTGCTTCTTCAAGTACCCGCTGATTGAAAGAGAGCCAGCTCAGCTCCCTGTTGACATAAAGGGAGGTATCGAGAAAATTCGGGGCAGGCACTCTTGCTTCTGCGGGCCGCAAATAAGGCAACTGCTCCGTTAATTCCTGTGGTTGGCTTGACATTTAATTCTTCAGGAGGTTATCAATTGTTCATAAGACCATTCGCTGTGCCGCACGGTCACTCCCGTTACCTGAAAAACAACTTCATTGGCAATTCGGGTTGCATGATCAGCCATCCGTTCGATATACCTTGAAATACTCAAGGCGGCGATGAGCTGATCGACATCCGAATCAGGTTTTTTCATGAGTGAGGTAACCCTTTTGAAAACTTTTCGATGTATGGAATCAATATCTTCATCCATGGCACTGACTTGTCTGGCAAGAATGCTGTCTCGGGAGACAAATGCTTCGATCGACTTTTTAACCATTTCGCCTGCGTGCATACAGATATTTTCGAATTCAAATGATTCGAGCATTTCAGGACTGATTTCAGGTATTCGGTCAATGATATGAATCGCCAGATCTCCGATATGCTTCAGTTCATCATTTATCTTGATAATGGTGACAATTGCACGCAGATCCATGGCGACCGGCTGCTGCAAGGCAAGAAAAGCCAGACAGCGCTCCTCAAGGTTGACCTCAGCCACGTCAATTTCATTTTCAACAATTCTGATGTGGCGTGCGCCATAATCATCATGATTTTTAACGGCATGAAGGGCATCAAGAAAATCCCCCACTACTTTCCCGGAAAGTTGAGCAAGAATCTGGGAGAGTTCTTTTATAAGAATATGAACCGGGCGTTCTGACATAGAGAGAGGATAGTTTTGTTAGCTGAATCTTCTGGAGATATAAAATATTTTATTATCGATTCTGAATCATCCAGAGTGATGATCGAACAAGAGTTAGTTCGTGAAATTAAATGTTCCTAATCTATGACCATCAAGCTTAACAAGCAATGGTGCCTCTGTTACAACTCTGAAACATTTATAGCACTCGTTGTCACTCCTGATGGATGAGTGTGTCGGGGGATTTTGATTTTTCAATATTTTTGAGCAAGATTTAACATATTCGTAACAATCCGTTCTTGCGGGGTTTCTGTATTTTTGCATTTAGAATCTTATTTTTGGAAACATTAGTATATCTGGAGATACATCATTGTCATTTGTTCCATCAAAAGTGTTTTTTACCAAGGGCGTAGGCAGGCACAAGGAATACCTCTCTTCCTTTGAGCTTGCCCTGAGAGAGGCCAGGATTGAGAAATGCAACCTGGTTACCGTTTCAAGTATTTTTCCTCCACACTGTGAACGCATCACAGTCGAAGAAGGGCTGAAGCATCTCTCTCCGGGTCAGATAACTTTTGCGGTCATGGCCCGTAATTCAACCAATGAATATAACCGCCTTATTGCTGCGTCAGTTGGTGTTGCCATTCCTGCCGACGATACACAGTATGGATATCTTTCTGAACACCATCCTTACGGAGAATCTGCAGAACAGTCAGGAGAGTATGCCGAAGATCTTGCCGCAACCATGCTGGCAACTACTCTTGGTATAGAGTTTGATCCCAACAAGGATTGGGATGAACGTGAAGGTATTTATAAAATGAGCCACAAGATTATCAATTCTTACAACATCACAGAAACTGCCGAGGGTGAAAACGGTCTTTGGACGACAGTGATTTCGTGCGCCGTTCTCCTGCCATAATTTCTGCGGGAAAATCAGACGATTAAATAACTGTAATATTAATCAGGGTGACTACTATCAGGACGACTTATTAATGCATTCTAATGGAAATAACATGAAACAGGTAACTTTTCAGGATGTGATGGGCACTTGTGATGGCAAGGAGGACATCGATTGTTCAAACAAGGGGTTAACGTCACTATTCGGATGCCCGAAAAAAGTCAAACATTTCAATTGTTCAGGGAACCAACTGACAACATTGGAGGGGGCGCCTAAAAAGGTGAAAGGAGATTTTAATTGTTCTGGTAACCTGTTGACCTCACTCGACAATGCTCCTGAGGAAGTTTCTGGAAATTTTGATTGTTCCAATAATCGATTAAGTTCGCTTGATGGCAGTCCGCTGTTTATTATGGGCGATTTTTCTTGTGCCGGGAATCAGTTGACATCGTTGAAAGGTGAGCATGATGATGAAACTGTGGCATGCATTCTTGAAGGCTGCCCAGAGGTCGTTGAGGGGGATTTCAATTGCTCCAGAAACAGGCTGACCACTCTTGACGGAGCGCCTCATCTTGTTGGTGGTGATTTTGATTGTTCATATAACCAGCTTGTTACACTCAATGGTGCGCCAAATAAAATTCAGGGTGATTTTGAATGTTCAAACAATCAATTGACCACTCTGGACGGCAGTCCCGATTGCGTTATGGGGGATTTCTCATGCGCAGGCAACCAGTTAACTTCCCTGAAGGGTGGAGTGAGAGAAGTTTCCGGCAACTTCGATTGTTCAGGAAATCAACTGACCTCTCTCAAAGGGGCCAATAAAAAGGTTCATGGCATCTTTAATTGTTCAGTGAATCAGTTGACATCACTCAAAGGCGCTCCCGAAGAAGTTGATACGTTTCTCTGTTTCAGCAATCAACTGAAATCGCTCAAGTGGGCTCCGGAAAAAGTCAAAGGGCATTTTGATTGCTCAGGCAACAAGTTGATTACACTCGATGGTGCTCCTAAAAGGGTCAAAGGAAATTTTAATTGCTCAGGCAATCAATTGTCAACGCTTGAAGGGACTCTGAAAAAAGTTGGAGGTGATTTTATTTGCGGGAAAAATGCGGAGCTTTTTGATGATCAGCAAGTTCGGGCAGTTTTCACGGTAAAAGGGAACTGCATCTCATAACGTTTCACAACATGAAGCTGGCAACAACGTTCATGATTGTTGCCAGCAAAGAGCAATTAGTGAAAGGCGTTGGTCAAATCTCCTGCCTGAGACCGAATACCGGGTAACGGCTCAAGCTCAAACCGCTTTGTTATAAATTTCAGGATAGAGGTTGTGTCGTAATATGTGTGATCGACAAAATGAGTTTTGGCCCAGGGTGATATGATAATGGCTGGAATACGTATGCCAGGTCCCCAGCGATCACCTTTTGGCGGAGCAACATGATCCCAGAACCCGCCATTTTCATCATAGGTTACAATAATTGCCATCTTTTTCCATTGAGGACTTTTCTGTAACTCATGGACTGTTTCTGCAATATGGGCATCTCCAGACATCACATCGGCATATCCAGGATGTTGGTTTAGATTACCTTGAGGTTTGTAAAAGACAACCGATGGTAATGTTCCAGCCATAATATCTTTTTGCAAATCCGAATAATCCTTCAAATGCTGTTTTCGTTCCTCTGAGCCCGCTACGGTTGTTGGATCGAATCGTTTAAAGTAATTGAACGGTTGGTGGTGCGGCTGAAAATTTGAGCTGTTACTGTTATTAATAATAGTGCGATTATGTAAAGCCTCATTCCATGCCCCGGCATACCATATCCAGCTTATTCCCTTTGCACTCAAGACCTCGCCGATCGTCTTGAAATCCTGAGGAGGAAGAGGATTTTTTGTCGGGTCAGCAAGTTGACTGTTTCCACCGGCGGTGGGAGGAATTCCACTTGGTTGATAAGAGGGCTGCAGCGTATTAACCGCATAGCCATCAGGAGTCACCGCCTGGTCTGCAACATAAACTGCTTTACCGCTCATGGCACTGACAGGTGAGTTCTCTGCAAGATTGAGCTTTACACCATTTGTCTCAACACTGCTCTTGAGAGTGGCAGGGGCATCAGGGTAGATGGGAGTAGATGCGGAAATCAGCCAGAAATGGTTAAGAAATGATCCTCCAAAAGCTCCCATAAAAAAATTATCTGCAAGGGTGTACTGTTTTGCAAACTTCCACATCTGCATGACGGAACCATCATAATATCCCATGGTCAAGCCACCGGCATCACTCCATGCAGCAAACATGTTGTTTTCGCCACCATTAATCTGCATCTGATTGTTGTAAAACCTGTGCACTAAATCAGGTGTGGCTTTGCCAGGCATCAAGCCTCCCGGGAAAGCTCCGGATGATTTATCAAGTCGAAAAGGTTTATTTGGCAATGTCTTGACAAGGCTCAACGTCGTACCGTCTGTGGGAGGAAACGAATTCCATACAGACGGAAGATTGGCAAGAGCAGTAACACCATCTCTGTCTACTTGTTTGAAATCATTAAAATCAGCAAGCTTCCCCTTCTCATTTTTAAAAATGCCATTTGCACCCGGAAACATGCCATATAAATTATCAAAACTTCGGTTTTCCGCATAAATCACCACTATTGTTTCAATGTTCCGAAGAGAAGTATCTCCTTTTTCCTGCGCATAAAGGGAATAATTCCACAATGAAAAAAAGGCAAAGGCAATTATTAGAGGCAATTGCCATATTATATTGGCTTCTTTTTTCGTCATACCAACTTATTATTAGTTAAAAAAAATTGCATCTGCTGCTTTTCAAGTATCAATTGAGCGATGCCTTTAATCTCACAAAACACTTTATTAAAAGCGAAAAAAGGTTCCTGAGTGTCTTGAATGTCAATACGGTTCCTCTATTACTGAAGCAGAAGGTAGACCTTAAACCAGTCAACATGATCTCCAAACCCTGTTGCCTTCAGTTCAGCTTCTATGGCTTCTTTACTGCACATTGATTTCATGTCGAGTTGAAATATATCAAATTCCCACTCTCCTTGAATTATTCCTGATTCATTCACTATTGCTGTCTTTACCCGAGAGTGTAAGGCATAGGTTATGGCATATACGGCGTGTTCATCGTATATTATACCGTTAAAATTATTTGTAATGTTCTCGAGTATACGATACTTTCCAAGTTTCTTGCTGATAGGTTTCTGATAATTTAACGTATTGCATTTAACGGTACTGTGTGCCAACTCAAGATATATTGTTGATTGTTCTGTCATTGATTTGTTAAGCTCAAACTTTTTGCCATCCAGGAGCAAAAAAGAATATGGAGGGATCTCAGCGATAGTTGATTGATATCCTTTTAGAATTAATGGCGGGTTACACTTTTTTAATTCCAATAAATACTCATCATCATTTATTGAAACAAATATTGAGTATATTACAATGGTGCGGTCTTTCATGTTTCTGAGATCAACATACCTTATGCAAAATGGGGAAATTGGATTGCTGCTAAATGATATGCCCGCATTTACTTTTGTTCCGATTTTCTGTAAGCCGAGATATAAAGAAATGGGGAAAATGAGCAGACCGGGTACTATTTTAAGAAATTCCTGGAAGGAAAAGAAAGGTTCAAACATGATGCATATTTCAAGAGTGATTCTATTGAATTTTAAATGCAGATCGTGGACGACTATGAATTTCGTGTTTTGCTAATCCTCCAATATATGTAATAAAGTGTTGAAGGATTGTTAAGGGAGTGTTAATAATCAGGAAAAACAAGGCCGGTTGAGAGCGAAAGAGAGCTGGTTTCAAAAAAACGTTACAATTTTAGTGTACATTGCAAGACTGAAAATAATGATGTCAAAGATCACCTTTTAATGTCATGTCATGTCGGATCCAATGCTGCTCGTTGTTGAGGATGACCAGGATCTCGCGAACCTGCTGGAGTATAATCTCAATCGGGCAGGCTATAAATGTCATCTTTCGGGAAGCGCTGAAGATGCTCTTGTTGAGCTTTCACGAAAAAGTTTTGACCTTGTGCTTCTTGATATCATGCTGCCGGGAATGGACGGGTTTGAGCTATGCCGAAAAATCAGGCAGCATCAACTCTACAAGGATATTCCCATTATTATGGTGACGGCCAAAGGGGAGGAGATCGACAGAATTCTTGGTTTTGAACTCGGCATCGACGACTATGTTATCAAGCCGTTCAGTCCCCGTGAGCTGAACCTCCGGATACGCGCAATCCTCAAGCGGGAGCGTCGTCAGGGAGGTAAACAACAGGATATACTCAAAACAGGAGGGCTTGAAGTAGATCTTGCCCGTCATATCGTGACGCTTGATGGCAAAGAGCTTGTGCTGACCCTTATGGAGTTCAAGCTGCTTGTCGCACTACTTAAAAGAAAGGGAGAGGCGCAGTCACGGGAGACGTTGCTCAGTGATGTCTGGGATATAGACAAGAATATCAGCACAAGAACTATCGACACGCACATCACAAGGATCCGCGAAAAGCTCGGGGAGAGTGGTAGTATCATCAAAACACTACGGGGGCTTGGGTACAAGCTTGTGGAGAATAGTGATGAAGCCAATGCACGTTAAGCTGCATTTTCGGATTGGTATGGCTCTTGGCGGGATTATTTTTTTTGCGGTAGTCATGAGCTATCTTTTCGTTGGCCATCGGTTGACTGAGGTACTGACCGTTGAAACCAAACATGAGTTGCAGCGGTCCCTTATGCTCAACAAACTGATCCTGGAACAGAAGTCACAAAATTGGCAATCAGGTGAGAATCTCCGTGTATGGATGGCACAGGTGGGGCGTGCACTTGACATCAGAGTCACCCTGATTGATCTTGATGGACGGGTTCTTGATGATACCTCAATCTCGCAAGAGAAGCTCATCACCATAGAAAATCACCGTGCACGGCCAGAGGTAACGGACGCTCTTGAAAGTGGTTACGGTGAGAATACTCGATTCAGCCAATCCGTAAAAGAGTACATGCTCTATATGGCGGTACCTGTCGGGTTGCCAAAGCCGTGGGCCATTCTTCGATTCTGCAAACCGCTCTACGATATCGAAATTTATGAACTTGAGTTTCGCAACAAGGTTATAGGGCAGCTTTTCTTCATACTCTTTTTTTCTCTTGCCGCCGGTGTGCTGACAGCTTTTGTGTTTACCCGACCACTGCGCACTCTTGTTAACACTGCCCGAAAAAGGGTTCAAGGAGACTTTTCTGGCGTTATGCACTCTCGTCGACGTGATGAATTCGGTTTGCTGTCACAGGCATTTACGGTGATGACGGATAAAATAACAACCATGCGTCGCAGTGAAGAGTGGTATACGGCTGTTTTTTCGGGCATTCGAGAAGCAATCATTGTCACCGATGTATCCGGAGATATTATTCTTGTCAACCCTGCGGCAGCAAAAATGTTACACATTGATGGGGCCATGTTCAAGTTGCGCTCTGTCAGGCATCTTTCTGACAGCAAGCTTCAGGAGCTGTTTGCCAGAGTTCACAGTACACAAATCGCGTTACGCAAGGAGGAAATGTCGCTTGTGACATCAAAAGGGTTACGCATTATGCAGATTAGCTCAATGCCCCTCATTAAGGAAAACCGGTTTGAAGGAACAGTATTTGTACTGAATGACATCACAACGCTTCGCAATCTCGAAAAAATACGGCGTGATTTTGTATCCAGTGTGTCACACGAACTGCGCACGCCACTGACTGTCATCACCGGTTATACCGAAACCTTGCTCGAAGGCGCTATAGATGATCCAAAACATGCGACACCCTTCCTGAACATCATCCTGCAGGCCAGTCAACAGCTCACTGCTCTGGTTAACGATGTGCTTGATCTTTCCAAAATTGAGTCGGGCTATATTGAGTATCAATTTACTGGAGTCGATATTAATGATGTGGTGCAAAAATCGGTTGACTTTCTGAAACCGTCACTGGAAAAAAAACGGATCAGACTTGATATCAATATTTCCAAAGAACTTCCTCCAGTGTATGCTGATGCCAGATATCTTGATATTGTTATCCGCAACCTTCTCGACAACGCCATCAAATATGTTGATGACAGCAACGGAAGGATAAGGATTTCAGCGTTCAGAGTTGATGATGATGTTCGACTGGAGGTCGAAGATAACGGAATCGGCATATCAAAAAACGATCTTGAGCGTATCTTTGAGCGCTTTTACCGGGTTGACAAGGGGCGTTCTCGCCAGCTTGGAGGTACAGGTCTCGGGCTGTCAATTGTAAAGCATATCGTTCTCGCTCATAAAGGAGATGTCGAGGTTCGATCGCGAGTTAACCATGGTTCAGTGTTCAGTGTGAGGTTGAGGGTTGCAAAGGAAGAGATTGACTCAAAAAGTGAGTAAACGTCTGGAATGTTCATTACTCATCAACTGAACCGCGCCAGCGGTTCCTTTGACGGATATTTGACAAGCTTCGGGTAAGCGCTCATCAGAAAGTTATTCCGTAATCCGTTCCAAAGCCAGCCAAGATTTTGCGAACATCTTCTTCAAGGGTTTGGGCATGTCTCGTCTTGAATCTCTATGGGTCATATTCCCCGCCTCTTGAGGCGTAACGATTATAGAGTTGTCTTCAAAATACCCCGCTGCTTGCGGCGGGGTTCTTTATTTCCATCAATTCATACTTCACCTTATGCCAATACTTTTCAATTCGATTGAGTTCTGGACTGTGGGGCTGTAGGAAATAGAGCTTCAGTCCCTTTTGAGTCAGCGCCTTTAACTTTGCCAGTTACTGGAATGCTCTCTTTACCGACCTTCGCAGTGTCTTGGCCAGTGGATGGAATGCTGACTTCTGAAGCAAGGCAACTCATTCTGGCACGATGGGAACGGACGCTTTACGCAACGGTTGATGAGTACCTTTCCCAATACAGCCGGGCGCTCCGCTCAAGCCTCGAAAAGCTCTGGGAGAAATATCATCAGCCGTTGCACTGCATTTTGAAAGAACGGGATGCTGCGAGTGTTGAGCTGCCAGGGTATTTGAGTGGGGTATGAGTGAACAATTTATTGTGGCTGGCAGAGCAGTTCTGTCGACAGCTTTGGGGGCAAGGTGGTTGATGTCTTTTTCAGGTAGATGTGTTTTGATGGGCTGAACTTGTTTGTTATACTGCAAAAGAAGGTTTCTGGCAAGGTATGTACTGAGAGATTGTGTTTGGTGGCCAAGTGCCATCATTGCTTTATGATGTGTGGCAACAGACTGCAATATAATGAATTAGGTAGGGTATACGATACGAATAACATGACATGAGGAGAACAGCAAAT
>Ga0194047_10000813_pt1 | contig 19903 bp, 26 predicted proteins | sample JunL225m_MetaG_2_FD_160070 | JGI IMG/M metagenome (GOLD analysis project Ga0194047, IMG submission 160070) | Anoxic zone freshwater microbial communities from boreal shield lake in IISD Experimental Lakes Area, Ontario, Canada - Jun2016-L221-5m | ecosystem: Environmental > Aquatic > Freshwater... | reverse complement strand
CCTTCTTTCTTTGTTTTTGCTGAAGTAACGATTGTTACTGCGAGACCAAACACATCTTTGATATCTTCATCGGCTGTTTCTGGGAAGATTGTGTGTTCTTTGACTGAAAGTGTGAGGTTTCCGATATCATCAACTGATTTGTCGTTGTATCCACGGAAGTCTTTTGTACGAGGAATTGCGATATTGAAAAACTTTTCGAGGAAAGCGTACATACGTGGTCCACGAAGTGTAACTGAAACTCCCACAGGATCTCCTTGACGGATTTTGAATGTTGCAATTGATTGCTTTGCTCCACGAAGTGCTGTCTTTTGACCAGTGATCTTTGTGAGACGATCAGCTACCAATTCATTACGCTTATTGTCGCGCTTCATTCCACTACCTGTACCTGACGCAACAACAACTTTTTTTAAGCGTGGTGCAGCCATGACATTTTTGTAGCCAAATTTGTCCTTGAGAACTTCGTATGATTTTTGTGATTTTTCTTTTACTGTCATAAATATTTTAGGATTTAGATCGAGAACGTAATCTCACCTAGTACCTTTGATTGTTTTTTTAAATTTCTTGTCCGCTTTTTTTGGCAATACGAACCTTTTTGCCATTAACTACTTTTGAACCAAGTCGAGTTGCAGTTCCAGATTTTGGATCAAGAAGCGAAACTGAAGCACGAGCGATTGGGTGTGCCATATCAATCATTTGTCCTTTCTCACCGCCTTTGCGAGCGCGCATGTGACGCTTTTTCATGTTGAGGCCTTCAACCAATACACGGTTTTCTTTTACAAACACAGAAAGAACTTTTCCTTTCTTGCCTTTGTCCTTTCCTTTTAGAATTATTACATTGTCTCCTTTTTTTATATTCATATATTTAGCGATATTTAAATTTTCTATATTACTTCTGGAGCAAGAGAAATAATTTTTTGATAACCGCGTTCTCCAAGTTCACGTGGAATTGGTCCGAACACACGTCCTGCGATTGGTTCAAAGCGTTGTTTGCCTGATCCAATAAGCACTACTGCATTATCATCGAAACGAATATATGAACCGTCTTTACGGCGCATAGCTTCACGCTGACGAACGACAACTGCGTGGTGAACAGCCTTCTTCTTTACTCCCTTGCGAGGTTCTGCAGTTTGAACTGAAATCACAACAACATCTCCAATACATGCATAACGGCGCTTGGATGATCCGAGAACTTTGAATACGCGGCCGATTTTTCCTCCGGCGTTGTCTGCGATCTTTACTATTGTTTGTGGTTGAATCATATAATTTTTGTTACCTTAGTATGAGATTTATTTTTTCTCAACTAATGTAAAATGCTTATCTTTTGAAAGCGGGCGCGTCTCGACAATTTGCACCGTATCGCCCATTTTTGCTACTCCATTTTCATCATGCACTTTGTATTTCTTTGTAAGTGTAAGATATTTTTGGTATTTTGGGTGTTTAACGAAGTTTGTCACTTTGACGACAATAGTCTTTTGCATTTTTGTACTTGTGACTACTCCTGTCAAAGTAAAGCCTTTCTTTGCAGTTTTTTCAACTACAACCTTCTCTGCTTTTACAGCACGAGGCTTTTTGACTTTTGGTTCTGCTTCTTTTGTTGTTGTTTTTTTAGTAGGCATATGTTACTTCGTAAGGAGTGCTGATTTTGCTGTTTCTAATCGAGCAATTTCCTTTTTGAGATTCTTGATTTCTTTGACATTTTTTGCGGCAGCTCCTGCTCCTGCAAAATTTGCCTTGCGAATCTTTTCTCGAACCTCGGCGACTTTTTTGTCGATTTCAGCTGCGTTATTAAATTTTACGGTTTCTTTTTTCATATCAATTATTTATATTTTTATACGCGTGATACGATTTTTGTCTTCACAGGAAGTTTTGTTCCTGCTTTACGAAGTGCTTCTCGTGAAAGCTTTTCATCCATTCCATCGACTTCGTAAATAAGGCGACCTGGACGGATTTCAAAACAGAAACCTTGTGGATCTCCTTTACCCTTTCCCATTCCCACCTCAGCTGCTTTTGCAGTATATGGTCGGTCTGGAAAAATACGGATCCACGCCTTTGCTGTCTTTGTCAATTGACGAGACATTGCTTTACGTCCAGCTTCGAGTTGATTTGATTTGATACGTCCCGCAGTCAAAGCCTTGAGACCAAATGATCCATACGCAAGTGTAGTACCACGAGTGTCGGGTTTCGCCAACGTCATGTCTTTACGCATTGTATGCCACTTTCTATATTTTACTTTCTTTGGGAATAACATATATTACTTCGTTGGTTGTTTATTAGTTGCCTGTTTTTCAGCAAACACTTCTCCTCGGTAAATCCAAACTTTGATTCCGATATCTCCGTATGTCATATGTGCGCGTTCGCGAGAATAATCTACGTCTGCACGGAAAGTTTGAAGTGGAATTGACCCGCGCTTTTGTTCTTCTGTACGAGCGATTTCTGCTCCACCGAGACGTCCTCCGATAACAATACGGACTCCTTCAACACCGCGAGTTGCAATTACCTTTTCAACAGTCTGTTTCATTACGCGACGGAAAGGCAAACGCTTTTCGAGACCTTCGGCAACAGAGAATGCAACAATGTGTGCATCTGCATCTGGGTTTTGAATTTCAACAACATCAAGTTTAAGTTCTTCTGGAGAAACAATATCATGCTTCTTCATAAACTTAACAACATCTTGTTTGAGTTTTGTAGAACCTTCACCTGATCGTCCGATAACCATACCTGGGCGTGATGTGCGGATGATGATACGAGTTGATTTTGGACTACGTTCGAATTCAACAGAAGAAACATACAATCCACGAAGACGCTTTTCGAGATATTCACGAATAAGCACATCCCCTCGGAGGAGCTCTTTGTACTTCTTTGGTGCTGCAAACCAGCGTGATTTCCAATCCCGAAGAATGACAAGTCTATGTGCGTATGGATGTACTACTTTACTCATATATTATTTCGCTACTTTCTTACTAGTAATTTTCTTTGCCTTTTTTACTTTTGCAACAGATTCAGCAAGTGTAAGTGTCACATGACTCATATGCTTGTGAATTGGTGCTCCACGTCCGAATGCGCGTGGCATCATACGCTTCATAACCAATCCCTTGTCTACACTCACATTCTTTACAATCAAGTTTTCTGCAGCAATTCCTGCAACCTTTGCATTCGCAACAGCAGAAGCAAGAAGCTTTTCCATAGGAAGTGCAGCACGCTTTGCGAGGTGCTTGAGTTCGAGATCAGCCATAGTGACTGTTTTGCCTTTAATAAGGTTCGCAACGAGGCGGACTTTACGAGGAGCTTGTCTGTAGTTTTTGAGATAGGCTTTCATAGGATATGGTTAAAATATTATTTCTTCTTATCAGCAGTTGAAGCTTTTGCGGCTTGAGCAGCTGCGATTTCAGATTCTTTCTGTTTTGTTTCAATTTCCTTTTGCATCTTTCCTCCGTGTTTGCGGAATGTACGAGTTGGAGAAAATTCACCCAATCGGTGACCAACCATGTCTTCTGTAACGAGAACTTCAATGTGAAGCTTTCCGTTATGAACACCAAAGTTAAATCCAACCATTTCTGGTGAGATTTGAGATGCGCGTGCCCAAGTCTTTATCATCCCTGTTTTTATAGGGTCTTTGCCCGCAATCTTTTTGAGAAGGCGTTCGTCAACATATGGTCCTTTTTTGAGTGATCGTGTCATAAATTTAATTAAAATAGCCCGAGACGAGCTAGCAAGAACTATACTAGCAAATAGAGGAGAATTGTCAAATCCTATACAATTACAGGAGCTTTATTATGCACATAAAAATCAAAATAAAATTATTTAAGTATACGCTTGAGAACTCGTAACCAGTTTTCATAGCTAACTTTCGAGGTGTCCGAAACAGAATATGTTTGCCCTACCAAACTTCTTAGTTCAGATAATTTTGATACATCTGGAAGTTTTTCTATATAATTGGGCCATGAAACACCATCAAAGTCAGAACCGAACGCAACATGTTCAATACCCATTACAGAAACCATATGATCAATATGATTTTTAACATCCAAAATTGTTGCCTCTTCAGCTTTCTCTTTTAAAAATTTTGTGACGAATGCAACACCCACAACACCATCTTTTTGTGCAAGCATTAGAAGTTGTTCGTCGGTAAGATTTCTACGATGAGCATTGAGGGCACTGCAACAGGTATGCGAATTAATTACAACACCACCAAAGTTTGGAACTGATTCCATGAAATCGCTTACGTTCATATGTGCAGTATCCAACGCGAAACCAATTTTTTCCATTTCTGACAAAAGTTTCTTGCCTGCTTCTGTAAAACCCATATCAGTATCTGTCCCCCCAGCGAATTGATTGTCTCGATTCCAAACAGGGCCAATTATACGCACCCCTCTGTCGTACAATTCCTGCAGATTAGACAAATCATGTCGCACGCCGATTGCATCCTCGATTAAAATAATTATTCCAATCACATCTTGATGAGCAAATACATATTCGAGATCAGATGCATTCTTGAGTATTCGAACTTTTCCCTCACTGCGTTTTTCGAGTTCGAGATAAAAATCCAATTGTCGATTTGTTTCCATAAAACCAATCTCTTCTGAGCCAACGATAGAATGATCTGCTTCAAAATGATATGGAAAAATAACACCTTGAACAACTTTTACTCCCGATTCCATTAATCGAACATAGTCACTTTGGTTTAATTGTGGTTCTGGAAGTAACGTTGATTGGTCAAAACGATTTCTTTTCATGAAATCTTTTCCAGTACAATGAATGGAATTAAATGCAATATCTTGGTGCCCATCGATAATATAGGGTTTTTGTTCATTCATCTTATTGATTGTACTCAGTGATACAAAAAAATCAAACCAAAGAAAAAAATAATACAAAAAAGCCCCATTAAATGGGGCTTTAAAAATTTAGAAACATTACTTTTCTTAAGAATCATGATCTTTGAATGCAGGATAATCCATAAATCCAATACTGTGTGATTTTCCATTACCAAACAAAGACACTAACCACTCAAAAATTTTTTTAATCTTTTTCATACACTTCCTTTTTTACCTAGTCAAGAAATTTTCTTATGTCACCAAAACTTAAATGCTGTAATGATGTAAAAACATTCTCTGGGACATGCTCCCCTTCCAATACATCAAATTGGGTAAAACCTCTGCGTTTCTGCAAAACAGAATTAAAAATTTTTCTCTCATTTAGATATTGCTGTTTACTTTTTTCAATATCTTTTATAGCGAGTAATTTTTCAGACTCTTTTACACTACTCATTTTTCCACATAATTGTTTCCATTGTGAATAGCTAGAAGCCACACAATCAACTGCATTACATACATCATGCTCAGCCGAAGATGGTGTAAAACTAAACATTCCACCTGGAATCATTACGAGCCTCATATGTAGAGGTAGCCATTCAAATTCACGATATACAACTTCGTACATTCTCTGGAGAATCAAACGTGAAGTTGCACCTTTGAGATAATTAATCATACTGACACCACTGATCGAAAAACTATTTCCAACCATAGGGGCGTTTGCTTGTGAGCCATTAAACTGAGATGAATAACACCTGAGTGAATCAAGAAAAATTATTACTTCTTTTATCGGTAAATACCCATTTGGAGATAATAATAAATCGTTTTCAATCATTCTTTTGTGTGTATCTTTCATTTCTAAAAATGTTTTGTACGCACAAGAATCATAGGATTTTGCTAGCATAACCGTACCATCAGTCGAAACATACCGATCAAACAAATCAATGTGGTTTGTCCCCTGTAAAATAAATTTTTGATTCTTTGCCAAAAGCTCTAGTACTGTACCGACAAAATTTGATGAGATAATTTCATTATCTAGCACAATATTTGTTGTACCACCGAAAGCTTTTAGATTTGAATGATACTGCAGTGAAGCAATACTTGAATACCCCAAATAGGATTTTATAGTTTGCGACAATGCACTATTTTTCAATCCATTTTTATCCAATTCAAGATACGGTGAAAGTATTTTGCCCTCTTTTTGCTTAGAACATGAAACTCTCATTCCATTTGAACCAAGAAATTCTGGGACAGACAAAACATCTTTTTCTGATTGATTTGATGTAAACATACAAACCGTACCACCCATTAGCGAAACAAAAGAAGTAAAACAACGATGCAATCCCAAATGCGGGGTTGCGAACATTTTGAAACCAAATTCCGTATTTAGAATTTTGATATCGGCAGGAGTTAGTTTGTAACTATCTGCTATCCATGGGTTTGATTCATAATTATTATCAATAATATGAAATGTCGGACAATCCCCCAACTGAGGAGATTCTTCCCTGCACATTTTATTAACAATAGTTTCAATCATGGCGTCACAAGTGGACGAATAATTTTCGTTTAGTGGTTTTTCCCTTTTCATATAGATTATTTATTTTTTAAAGAACGGTGAAAATAAAGAATTCGGCAATCCATTTTTTTTCGGATCACCGCGTTTGGGGTTTCTTTTGAAATACCAAACGCGCTAATTCGAAAATGCACATTAATCTAAAAAGAAAGCCCTCATTGCTGAGGGCTTTCTTTTTGTTGAGTTATTTTTGAAATTCTTTATACAACAAAAGTAGTCCCTCCGATGGATGGAATAATACTGACGACGACCATGTTGTTGTTTTGTGCGAACATATGTTTAGAGTACACCCACGCAAAAAAGTTGTCAACAATTATGATAAATTGACTTGCCTTTAAAAAATGTGGTACGTTATCAATGAATCAAAAAACTGTTCTTATGAAAAACAAAATAAATAATCTCGAAGAAATACTCAATGATACATTTAGTAAAACATATGGTTTGATTGTTGAAAAACAACCAATATATATGCCACAAACTGAATTGTATGTTATTCCCTCGGAAATTTTCGACACACAAACATTTTATGTGTGTTCAAAAAATTTTTTAATGAAAAACTATACCTGGTGGAAGGATGTTTTCCATCCTGAAAAAATATTTTTCCAGGAACCGATTCATGTATTTGCAAAAATAATTTTCAATTACAAAGATGAATCATTAGAAGCAGACATTTTTGAAACCGTTGTTTTGCAAGAAATTGAGAATATTAAGAATAAATTCTTTTTTGATCATTACCAGGATTTTGTAATCAAAAAAGAACCCCACCAACTTGTTTTGGTAACGCTCGCTCAGGCTGAGCAAGCATTACACTCGTTTGAACTACTAACGGGTTAAAAAATTTTTATTGATACTCCAAACCCGCACCAGTTGCGGGTTTTTATTTTGCCAAAAATGAACCAACGTATGGTGCAAAGATTATAAGCACAGTAATGATTACAAGAAATACTGAAATGAGCACTGCTCCAGCAGCAATATCTTTGGTATCACGTGCGTATGGATGCTGTCCTGGACTTGTGAGGTCCATATGGACTTCCATAGCCGTATTGAATGCTTCAGCCATGATGAGAACAAAAATTGCGATAATAAGCGCAAGCCATTCCCCTTTTGTAATTGAAAAATAAAAACCAAGAAGAATAAAAATAATATTAAAAAAAATTTCCACCCACGCATTGTGTGTATTTTTTACAAACACATATATCCCCCGAAATGCATGTCTAAAACTGCCAATTCGAGCAATGAGACTAAATGCTTTTTTTTCCTTCGTTTCCATATGCAAAAAGTATATCACAAAAATAAAACCCCCTTAAGTCAAAAGACTTAAGGGGGTATGTAATTTAAAACGAAATTTAGTTTCCAAATAATTCAATGGCAAAACTGCCATAATTATTTCGCGGAAAAAGTAAAAATATTTTCACACTACTGATTGTTGGGTTTATAGAAAATAAAGTATCTACAGGTTTTTTTATTTCTTCTTCAGAAATATAATGCCCGCAACGATCTGTGATCGTCTCGGCGATTCTAGTGAGATTGTTTTTTGAAAAGCAATCTTTGTTAACAATGAGTTCATCTTTTTTCCACCAAAATATTTCTTGAAAATTTACTTTTTTTGTGGAAAAACTCCACTCAGTACCTTCTCTGAGGTACTGAGCAAAACCTGCATTTGGCATCGCTTTTTGTAACATATATAAATTTTAATGGTTCGAATTCAAATTACATCAAAAGAAATTTTTTGTCAAATACAAAAGCCTCGCGACCGATAGGTCGCGAGGCTTTTGTATTTTGTATAACAATTATCCTTTTCGTTTCTTTCCGACGATACGGCGAGAGACGATGAGATGGTTTGAATACTTCTTTGGAGTACGAGTTTTGCGTCCTCCAGTAACTTTACCCCACATTGTCTTTGGTCGCTTTGTACCACGTCCCTGACGGCCTTCACCTCCACCGTATGGGTGGTCAACTGGGTTCATGGCAGTACCACGCACTGTTGGGCGAATACCCATCCAGCGGCTCTTTCCAGCCTTTCCAAAGTTTACAAGGTGATGTTCTTCTTTTGAAACTTCTCCGATTGTTGCCCAGCAATTTTCTGAAACTTTTCGAACTTCTGATGAAGGAAGTTTGATAAGTGTATATCCAGAGTCATTCGCCACAACTTGTGCGAAGTTTCCTGCTGAACGAACAAGCTTTGCCCCACCGTTTGGTTTAAGTTCAACGTTGAATACAAATGTACCAACGGGAATCTTTGAAAGTGGCAAACGGTTTGGTGTTACAAGTGATGCTTCAGCTGAAACAGTAAATGTTGCACCTGGACGAACAGATTTCGGTGTAAGCACATATCTTTTTTCACCATCGGCATACACTGCAAGTGAAATAAAAGAACTGCGGTTTGGATCATATTCAACAGAAGTAATTTTTGCTGGAATATTTTTTTTGTCATATGTGAAATCTACTTCACGATACAAACGTTTGTTTCCGCCTCCTTTATGACGAACAGTAACACGACCCAAATTGTTGCGTCCTACATCGCGCTTTCCGCCTGATGTGAGTGCTTTATGAGGTTCGGTATGAGTCACAACTCCACGATATTGAATCGTAGTCATGTTGCGACGTGATGGTGATGTTGGTGAATATTTTTTCATATACGTAATAGATTTTCTAGTTCAAAAAAACTAGAGGACTTCAATCTTATCGCCCTTCTTTAAATAGACATATGCCTTTCGACCGGCACTTGTATGTCCAATTTTGTTACTCTTGCGAGAAGTTACTTTTTTTGAAGTAACAGCCACTGTGCGAACTGCACGAGGAGTAACTTTGTATAATTCTTTGATTGCTTTGATGATTTCGTTTTTTGTCGCGCCTTTTTTCACATCAAATGTGTAGCATGCGTCTTCGATAAGCATTGTTGCTTTTTCTGTAATACGTGGATTTTTTATGATTGATGTATTCATATATTACTTCTTTGAGACTACGCAACGCTTTTCTAATACTTCGATACTTGGAGCTGGAGAAACCACAATCAAATATTGATGATTCAAAACATCAAGCGTGTTGAGATCTTTTGCAAGAGAAAGTGATGTTTGTGGAATGTTGCGGAAACTTTGTGTGACAACTTTGTCGACACTTGGAATTACAATCATTGCCTTTGGCTTGCGAGCGTTTGCAAGCTTTTCGAATCCTTCGATTTTTGCAAATGCTTGAACCACCTGCGCTGCATCACTTGTCTTTGGTTCTTTACCGAGAGACAAACTATCAACAAAAAGAATTTGTCCATCGCGAAGTTTTGCAGACAATACTGTTGCAAGAGATTTTGATGCCATTTTTTTGTTAACTTTTTGTTTGTAGTTCTTTTCTGCAAGTGGTCCGTGTGTTACACCTCCACCTTTCCAAATTGGAGAGCGAGATGAACCTTGACGAGCCTGACCTGTTCCCTTTTGTTTATATGGTTTGCGTCCTCCTCCTTGTACTTCAGCACGTCCTTTAGTATCTGCTGTTCCTGCGCGAGTGTTTGCGAGGATTGCATGCATAACTTGGTGAACCAAATCACCGTTCCATTTGAGACCGAAAACAGTTTCTGGAAGTTTTAATGAACCTTCTTTTTTTCCTTTTGAATTATAAATATTGCAGTCTAAATTATTTATCGCCATATATTACTTCTTTGAAACAATCTCAAGTATGGTACCGCGACGACCTGGTACTGCGCCTTCAACAAGAAGAGTGTTTGAAACTCCATCAATGGCAAGGATTTTTAAATTAGAAACTGTGATTCTTTCGCCACCTGTACGTCCTCCCATTCTCATTCCTTTTGGAACGCGATTACGAAGACCTCCTCCGATTGATCCTGGTGCACGTTCAGAGTGTTTCTGACCGTGACTACGTGGACCTCCTTTAAAGTTGTGACGTTTGATAACACCTTGAAAACCTTTTGCTTTTGAGATACCAGAAACAGTAACGATTTCTCCAGGAGCAAAATCAGTTGCGGTAATTGAATCACCTACAGTTGATGTAATAAGTCCTGCATCATCAATTCGAAATTCTCGAGTTGTAGTAAAGTTTCCCTTACCTGCAAAATGTCCCTTGAGGGCTTTTGTGATGTTTTTTTCTTTACGTGTTCCGTATCCTACTTGCACTGCACTGTATCCATCTTTGTCAGCAGTTTTGATTTGTGTTACCACAACTGGTCCTGCAGAAACGATGGTTGCCGCATACATTTTGCCGTCTTCGGCAAAATATTGGGTCATGTTTTGTTTTGTACCTAATATGTATTTCATAATTTTCAGTGGACCGTTTCTAAATGAAACGTTCATGAACTAATAATCTTTCTGAACTGCTTTTCTTTACATCATCTTAACGTCGATTTCTACGCCTGAAGGGAGAGAAAGATTCGTAAGAGCTTCGATTGTTTTTGCACCTGGGTTTAGGATATCAATCACGCGTTTGTGAACACGAATTTCAAATTGTTCTCGAGTATTTTTGTAAATAAACGGAGAACGATTGACTGTGTATTTTTTGATTTCTGTTGGAAGCGGAGTAGGTCCTGCAATGATAGCATCATGGCGAAGTGCTGTGTCCATGATTTGCTTTACCGAGTTATCGAGAATTTTGTTCTCGTATGCTCGAACGCGAATTCGCAGACGCACCTCCCCTGTTTTCTCAGCAGTTGCTTTCGCTTTTGAAACTCGAGGTTTTTTTGTTTTTATTTCTTCTGTCATATAATTTTGAGATTGGCGTTGCGAATTTTTTCCGAAAGGAAAAAATTCGCAACACGTTTTCTCTTTTTATTTCACCAACACTGCTTACGCAATGATTTTAGTAACAACTCCGGCACCAACAGTCTTTCCTCCTTCACGGATAGCAAAGCGTTGTTGAGCTTCGAGGGCGACTGGTGTAACAAGTTTAACCTTAAGTGAAACTGTATCTCCTGGCATAACCATTTCTTTTCCTTCTGGCAAAGTTACATCACCTGTAACGTCTGTAGTACGGATGTAGAATTGTGGCTTGTATCCAGCAAAGAATGGAGTGTGACGTCCACCTTCTTCTTTCTTCAAAACGTAGATTTCACATTCGAATTCTGCGTGAGGAGTAACTGAACCAACTTTTGAAAGAACTTGTCCACGAGTGATTGAATCTTTTGATACACCACGGAGGAGAAGTCCTGCGTTGTCTCCAGCCATACCTTCTTTGAGAGACTTGTTGAACATTTCGATACCAGTAACAGTTGTCTTTGATGTATCTTTGATACCAACAATTTCAACTTCTTCACCAACTTTAACAACTCCACGTTCGATACGTCCTGTAACAACAGTTCCACGTCCTTCGATAGAGAAGATATCTTCTACTGGCATAAGGAATGGTTTTGCAAGGTCACGTTCTGGAACTGGAATGTATGTATCAAGTGCATTTGCAAGATCGAGAACTTTCTTTGCCCATTCGTCATTGTTGTCTGCTGATTCGAGAGCTTTGAGACCTGAACCGCGGATAACTGGACATCCTGCTCCATCAAAACCTTGTTTTGTAAGGAGGTCGCGAACTTCTTCTTCAACCATTTCAATAAGATCTGGATCATCAACCATGTCACACTTGTTGAGGAATACGATGATTTTTGGCACACCAACTTGTTTTGCAAGAAGGATGTGTTCACGTGTTTGTGGCATAACACCGTCAGTTGCAGCAACAACGATAATAGCACCGTCCATTTGCGCAGCACCTGTGATCATGTTTTTGATGTAGTCAGCGTGTCCTGGAGCATCAATGTGAGCATAGTGACGAGTAGGAGTTTCGTACTCGTTGTGAGAGAGAGCGATCGTGATTCCACGAGCTTTTTCTTCAGGAGCATTATCGATATCTCCAACACCCTTCAATTTTGCACTGTATCCATTTCCTTGACGACCAAGGATAGTAAGGATCGCTGCAGTAAGAGTAGTTTTACCGTGGTCAACGTGACCGATAGTACCTACGTTAACGTGAGGCTTGTCTCTTTTAAATTCTTCTGTTGCCATATATTTTTTAGTATATAGTTTTGATATATCAAAACATCAACTTATATTAAAATTATGCACTTTTATTAATGTGATTAATGACTCTAGCAAAGGATACAAAACAGCTCCTCTGCCACGGCCACTAATCATGATTTCTCTCCAGCAGGCACGAAAAAATAGCCTGGGAGAGCTATCGGTTTAAATATAGCATATTGCATCACAAAGTCAATTATAAATTGATAGATTTCGCAACAGAACTATAAAAAACACAATTATTTAAAATCTTTTTCTGAAAGCCCTGATTGACGCAAAATTGAACGGAATGTTCCATGTGGAATTTCTTTTCGATCTGCAGGAATAATAACTGTAAATATTAGATTTCCATTTTTACGGTATTTAACATGACTTCCCTTTTGCGAGACAAAATAAAAACCGTTTCTCTCGAGAACGGTCAGTATATGTTTTGAAGAAAAAAATTTAGACATAACGAAATTGCCCAGTAACAATTTCCGGTCGTTCAACTTTTGAAACCTTAGAAATATTCATATCCTCGAAATATAGTTCTATAGCTTCGGAAAGATTCGCAAGTGCTTCTTTTTTGGTTTTACCAAATGAAGAAACCTCCACATTGAGACATTGTGCAACGTAGTATGTTCCCTCTTTCCATATAATATTCTTGAGATTCATGACTGCCATACAAAAAGTATATATATGTACACAACTCGTGTCAAATAAAAACAGCTCCGCAAATACATAGTATTTGGGAGCTGTTGGGTTTATAGGGGCCTGATTATTTGCTTTTTGTAATTACACCGTGGGCTTTATTAAAGCCATCGGTGTGATTACTTACATTTACATCAGTATTCTGACTGATATTTACAGTATCCGCATTTCCACTAAATGTAGGGGTCGGCGGTATACGATTATTTTTTTCATTGTTGCTACCACAGCTAGTGATAGCAATTCCGAGTGTCAATAAAACAACTACGGATAAAACTGTTTTTTTCATAATTCCTGTTTTTACGTTTTTTTTAAAAAAAATTAATTATTGTCTTCATTTACATACTCAGTTAAAAGAGTTTCATAGTGTTTTTCCATTTCAGAGATAAAATGCTTTTTTTCTCCCTGAGTTGAATCAAAGGAAGCTAAAACAATATTATTATCTTGAATGTAGTAAGAATAATGCATTTTTTTCATGTTATTTGTCAGTGAATCAAAATCACCAACAGTAACAGTCACATGAAACACAGAGTCATTCTTGATGAATTTATCCGCATGGATAATATATTCACCAGAAAATTCAATGTTTTCAAAATTTGTGTCACATTTCATTTCCCCCTTTCTTAGAATATAAGAAAGTAGAAACGATGTTGAAGCGTCCTCTCCTTCTGATTTAACGTAATCAACGATACTGGCAAAATTCCCAGTATCGACAGATACAGTATCATTCATTAATACAATTTGAGTTGCTGTTTTATTGTTGCAACCAAACCCGAGAACCAAAAAAAGGGCTACAATCGGAAAAAATAAGAAATTAATCTTTTTCATAAAAGCGTGGTTTTTTGTTTTCAAATATTCGTTTGTATTATATCACATATGAACATATAAAGTCAAGGGCGGCCAAAACGTTAGTTTTGGCCGCCCTTTTGAGACTTTTTTAGTATTCCCTCTTACGCAGTAGCACCTGCACGAGCTTTGACGATTTCGTCAGCAACGTTTCGAGGAACAATGTCGTAACGTAGGAATTCCATTGTAAATCCTGCACGTCCTTCGGTCATTGAACGAAGTGATGTCATGTATCCAAACATTTCAGAAAGTGGAACCACAGCTTTGACAGCTTGATTGAGACCACGTTGTTCCATTCCTTCGATAATTCCACGCTTACTTGAAAGTGATCCCGCAACGTCTCCCATGAATTTATCTGGAGTTACAACTTCAACTTTCATCATAGGTTCGAGGATAACTGGTGTTGCGCGTTTTGCGGCATCTTGTACAGCCATTGAAGCAGCAATTTTGAAGGCCATTTCGTTTGAGTCCACATCGTGGAATGATCCATCCCACAATTCAACTGACACATCAACGAGTTTAAATCCTGCAACAACCCCTCTTTCCAATCCTTCACGGAAACCTTTTTCACAGGCAGGGATGTATTCAAGTGGAATTGCACCTCCTTTAATTGTGTTAACAAATTCAAAGTGATCTTCGTGTTTAGTATTTTTTGGAAGGTCTTCAATTTCTTCTGCAGTCAAATGTTTGAGTGGAGACATTTTGATACGAACGTGACCATAGTTTCCACGACCTCCAGTTTGCTTGATGTATTTACCTTCAGCTTCTGATGGAGTAGTGATTGTTTCGCGGTATGCAACTTGTGGTTTACCTACGTTTGCATCAACAGTAAATTCTCGCTTCATACGATCAACCATGATTTCAAGGTGAAGTTCTCCCATTCCTCCGATAATTGTTTCTCCTGTTTCTTGGTCAGTTGTAACGCGGAATGTTGGGTCTTCTTGTGAAAGACGACTAAGTGCCATACCCATTTTTTCTTGGTCAGCTTTTGTCTTTGGTTCAATACGCATTGAGATAACTGGCTCTGGGAAAACAATCTTGTCGAGTGCGATTGGATTTTCTTCATCACAAAGAGTATCTGATGTAATTGTATCTTTGAGTCCTACAACTGCGGCAATTTCTCCAGCAAAAACTTTTTTCACTTCTTCACGGTCGTTGGCATGCATACGCACAATACGTCCAATGCGTTCTTTGTTGCGAGTACGTGGATTATATACATATGATCCAGCAGAAAGTGTTCCTGAATATACGCGGATGAAAATAAGTTGTCCTACGAATGGATCAGATGCAACTTTGAAAGCGAGTGCTGAGAAAGGTTCTGAATCTGATGGACCACGAGTAACGATTTCATCGTTGTCAGGATTTATTCCACTAACAGGTTTGATATCGAGAGGACTTGGGAGATAATCCACGACAGCATCGAGAACTAATTGAACTCCTCTGTTTTTCAAAGCACTTCCACAAAATACTGGGAAGATGAGGTTTTCGATAACAGCTTTACGGAGAACTTTTTTCAAAGTTGCAATATCTGGAACTTTTCCATCGAGATATGCAGTCATGAGAGCTTCGTCGTTTTCTACGATTTTTTCGATAAGTTCTGCGTGGAATTTTTCTGCTTCAGCTTTGTATTCTTCTGGAATTGGTCCTCGTGTAACGATGATTCCCTTGTCTCCAGAAAATGAGATTGCTTCCATAGTAAGCAAATCAATCATTCCATCGTGATTTTCTTCGAGACCGATTGGAATTTGCATACGAACTGCGTTTTTGTTCAAACGATCGAGAATTGACGCAAAAGATTTTTCAAATGATGCACCTGTACGATCGAGTTTATTGATGAAACAAATACGTGGAACACTCGCTTCGTCAGCATAGCGCCAGTTTGTTTCTGATTGAGGTTCTACTCCAGCAACTCCATCAAACACAACCACAGCACCGTCGAGCACGCGAAGTGAACGCTTTACTTCTACCGTAAAGTCGATGTGTCCAGGAGTGTCGATAATGTTGAAACGAGTTTTTTTAGATTTGTCGACTTTGTCAACAACATATGTCGGTGTCCAAAAACAAGTTGTCGCAGCAGCAGTAATTGTAATACCGCGTTCGCGTTCTTGTTCCATCCAGTCCATGACGGCTTCCCCTTCGTGAACCTCTCCAATTTTGTGCGACACGCCAGTATAGAACAACACACGTTCTGTTGTTGTTGTTTTACCTGCATCAATGTGAGCAATAATTCCAAAATTTCGCACTTTTTCTAAAGGGTAATCTCTATCCATAAACTAAATGATTAAATTAATGATTATTAAAAAAGGGAGACACCGAGTCTCACTAGTTACCGCACTATACCGAATTTTACTTAATTTTGCAACTAAAAAATCAAAAAATCCCGTGAGGGATTTTTTGATTTGAATATTTTTTGATTTACCAAGCCAAGTGGGCAAATGCTTTGTTTGAATCTGCCATCTTTTTTGTATCGTCGCGCTTTTTGATTGCAATACCTTCGTTGTTGAATGCTTGCATCAATTCTTCGGCGAGCTTCTCATGCATTGGTTTACCCTTTTTACTACGAGCTGCATCGATGATCCATCGGTATGCAAGTGCTTGTCGGCGTTCTGGGCGAACTTCGCGAGGAACCTGATAGTTTGCTCCACCAACGCGGCGTGAGCGAACTTCGATTGCTGGTCCAACGTTTTTGATTGCAGCATCAAAGATTTCAAGTGGATTCTCGTTGTTCATCTTTTCTTTGATGATTGCGAGTGCTCCATATACAATTCCACGGGCAGTGTCTTTTTTACCACTCTCCATGATGTTGTTTATGAATTTTTCCAACTTTTCAGAACCGTACATGATGTCGGCGGTTGGAATATTTCGTTTTTTGACTGGTCTTCGCATAATAGTTTTAGGTTATAAGTAAATTTAAGTTATTGAAATTATTTTTTTGCAGCAGCTGCTTTTGGTCGTTTGTTTCCATAACGAGAGCGAGCTTTGCGGCGTTTTTCGACACCTGCAGTATCGAGACGTCCACGAACAATATGGTAACGAACTCCGATAAGGTCTTTCACACGACCTCCGCGAAGCATTACAACTGAGTGTTCTTGCAAATTGTGTCCTTCTCCGGGGATATACGCAGTAACTTCCATTCCATTAGTCAAACGAACGCGAGCGATTTTTCGAAGCGCTGAGTTTGGTTTCTTTGGAGTAGTTGTACTTACTTTTGTACATACACCACGTTTAAATGGTGCAGGATAAAATACGGGACGATTTTTGATCGCATTAAATCCGCGAGAAAGTGCGGTTGTTCTAGATTTTTGTGCAACGACTTTGCGTCCACGTTTTGATAGTTGATTTATTGTTGGCATTTGTTGTCTAAAATTAAAAAGCTATACTCCCCGAAGAAGCAAGTTAGCCTCGGCAAGTACTATACATAAATAACAGAAAAAATGCAAATCCGAGAAACCCACTCGAGCCGAGACCCAAACGTAACACCGCACCCCTACTCCCCAAACTCATCATTATCTTCAAGTACTGGAGTGTGTATCACTTTTTTCTTGTACACATATTTTTTGTATGTTTGATTGTTTTTCTTTTTTATTACGAGGATTTGTGGCGCATTTTCTTTGACAGAATCAATTGTTGTATCTTTTTTTATTTCTGGTTTTATTTCAGAGGCAGGAATACTTGGAGTAACAATTGGCGCTGGTGAAGCAATAACTGGATTTGGTGTGACAACAGGAGCTACCACAGGCGCAGGTGCGACAAACGGTTTTTCAATTGAAATTATTTCTGGTGCAGTACCATTTTTGAGAGTATCAATTTTTGGAATATTGATTGTTACGGTGCCAGAATTATTTTCGGTAATATTTGCACTCGAGACCACAAATTCTTTCGAGAGATATCCCTTTGTGACAGTAACTGGAATTTTTTCAACAATCTCTTTGTAACTTCCATCTGGAAGTTTGTGGTCGATACGAATAAAGTAATCACCATTTGGAAGTAGACAATAGTAGCGTCCAATTTTATCGGTAACACGATGCATGACTTCGATATTTGTTGATGCTTGAGAAATTCGAATAATTGCAAAAGGAATTGGTTTGCCACTTTCTTTCCACACAATATTTCCGAATGGACGAGAACGTAACCCAAATGTTCGAACAAAGAAAAGGAATATATACATGGCAAAAATCACCATATTCCCTCGCGTAAATGAATAGACGAGAGCAAGAAATGAAACCATAAATCCAATCACAAAAAAGAAATTTGCGATTCGTGAAAACCATTTTTCTCGATTCGAATAAAACTTCATCAAGTGCTGTGACTTTTTTGCAAACTCATTCCAATCAAATTTTTCTGGATCCATCGGAACATTTTTTGCAATAAATTCTCCGGACGCAGTAATCGAGAAATGCTCACCGAAATACAAGTCGCGATATAATTCATCGTGATCTTGTCCAACCAACTTTTGTGATGGAAATAAATAATTTGTTTTGTGAACAAACAATGAGTAATTGCCGGGTTCTGGTGCCACAAATCCGTATCGTCCATCGAGATCAGTAATCGCAGTTGCTACATCGACACCTTCCATTGATTTGAGTACTACATACGCAGGATCAAGTGGTTGCTTTGTCACACTGTCGTACACTGTTCCCCATGGTTTCTTGCGTTTTGCCAAACCAAGCGCAGCAAGGAGGAGTGACCACAAACGAATTGGGATGAGCAAAATATCTCCAAGTGAAAATGATGAAAGAAAAATATTTGATACAACAGAAACTGCAGTACCTGCCACAATTCCAGTCGTTGTAATTACTTTAATTTTTTCTGCATTTTTGGGAGAAGAAAAAGTTTTTGCAACTTGTTTTTGTGTTGTACCAAACACGACTTCGACTACTTTTATCGTGGTAGTTGTTGCTGTTATTGGATTAATAATATATACAAAATTTGAAACAGCAGATGAAGCAGTGCCATTACATCCGATTGCATTAATTGTTTCTGATTCAAATACATCAATCGCTCCTGTATACAATATTCCAGATGAACACGTAGGTATACTTCCGTCTTCTGTGTACCTGATACTTGTCGCGTTTGTCGATGACAACGTAACAAATTGTTCTGCTGAATATGTCCCCGGTCTCAAACTAGACTGCGGAGGATATACCGATATTGTTCCCGATCCACCAGTAGTTGTTGTGGTTGCAGTTGTCGTACCAGTGCCAGTAATAACTGTTTCAATATTTATAGTGTAATTAAATGTTGCAACCGCAGAATGTACAGATCCATTACATCCGATTGCTTTTATTGTTTCGGAATAATAAATATCAATAGGTGTCGAGTACACTGTTCCCGATGAACATGTAGGAATACTTCCATCATTTGTATATCGGATGCTTGTCGCGTTTGTCGATGAAAGCGTTACCGATTGCGCAGTAGAATATGTTCCAGCTGGAGGAGTTGCAATCGGCGTTCCAACAACAAGAATATGAATGACATATACAAATGTAGACACCACAGAATGTACAGATCCATTACATCCGATTGCTCGTATTGTTACCGATGACGATACATCAATTGGAGTTGTGTCTGAGTATAAATTTCCAACAGAACATGTGGGAGTTGTACCATCATCGGTATATCGAATACTTGTCGAACTCGCAGAAGAAAGAGTTACATATTGAATAGACGTATAAGTACCCGCAATCGGATCTGCGACAGGTGCGCCGACAGTTGGAATATTAATAATGTAATCAAATAAAACAACGTTTGAGTGATTTCCGTTTGAATCACAACCAATCGCTTTGATCGTTTGTGATGTTGCCACAGTAATTGCACCGACATACGAACTACCATTCGAACATGACAAAGCGAGTGCTGTGTTTGTCGTATATTTAATAAATGTAGAACTTGTTGAGGTTATTGTTACGTGCTGAATTGATGTGTACGTGCCAGCAATTGGATTTGCAACAGGATCATAGATTGTCGTTCCTCCTCCACCCCCT
>Ga0194047_10000811_pt1 | contig 19906 bp, 32 predicted proteins | sample JunL225m_MetaG_2_FD_160070 | JGI IMG/M metagenome (GOLD analysis project Ga0194047, IMG submission 160070) | Anoxic zone freshwater microbial communities from boreal shield lake in IISD Experimental Lakes Area, Ontario, Canada - Jun2016-L221-5m | ecosystem: Environmental > Aquatic > Freshwater... | reverse complement strand
CCAAATCGACGCTAAAATGGCTGCATTTGCAGCAAGCGCAGAAGCAAAAAGCGCAGACGAAATCCGTGCTTTCCAAAAAGAAATGCAATCTCAATTCGATTCTTTGGCTACAAAGTCAAATGTTATCGGTGAGAAAAAAGAGCAAACACTTTCAGAAGGAATCGCAGAAGCATTGAGCGGAATCAATTTCAAAGAAGGAATTGACAACGAAATGACACAAAAATTACGTTCAGATAGAAAGTTTCGTATTGAACTTCCTAACGTAAAAGCAATGGGATTGAACAATTTAGTTGGTGATCCACAAGCAACCTATTCTATTCGTCAAGCGATTTTACCTGCACAAAAAATCAACTTCCGTGACTTAACCCCAACGGTTAACACTGAAACTGGTCTTTATGTGTTCTACAAAGAGCAAGTTGCATCAAACAACATCGCAGTACAATCTGAAGGTTCTACCAAAGCGGAGAACACTTACTCTTTTACTGAAGTTAAAGTGGTTCAAAACTACCTTGCGGGTTACTCAACCTTCACAAAGCAAATGGCGACTTCATTACCTTGGTTGCAATCAACTTTACCAAGAATCTTGATGAGAGATTTCTTTAAGAAAGAAAATGCAAGTTTCTTCACAACCGTTAGTGCTGCCGCTACTGTTACAACAAGCGCAGAATCTGACAACGTTAAGAAAATCATCGATATGATTGCTCAACAAATGGATTTGAACTATAACGTTTCTTATGGTTTAGTTTCAAACGCAATGATGGCATCTTTGCTTAAATCAACTTACACCAATGGTTATTATTCTGGTGCGGGTGGTTTAACTTTGAATGCAAGCGGAACAGGTGTGACAATCTTTGGAGTGCCTATCCTTCCTGCATCTTGGGTTACCAATAACAAAGTATTGTTAATTGATACCGACTATTTAGAGCGTGTACAAGTTAAAGGTCTTGCAATTGAATTAAGTTACGAGAACGGAACAAACTTCGTTCAGAACTTAGTTACTGCAAGAATTGAGTGTCAAGAAGAAATCAACTTAATGTTGGGTGCTTCTGCCGCTTACGGAACACTTGCCTAATCTTGGTGTGGTTTAGTTTATAGTAAGAACCCTACGCTTAATTGCGTGGGGTTTTTTTGTTTATATTTGTGTATGCGAATACTATATAGCGCAAAATACTATTTGCCCGATTACCGCGCGGGCGATAGTGTCAATGCACACACCATTCACAAATATTTAATTAATCGCGGTCACGAAGTTGTAGTAATGCGCGGACGTATGCAAATGCCGTACGAAATAGACGGCGTGCAAGTTGTGCCGCGCGATAACGCTTGGTATGAATGGGCAGATGTAGTTACGACCGCACTAGATTTTACGCAAGTAACGATTGAAGATGTTTCGACGTTGCGTCCGATTATTTTTTATATGCACAACACGTTCTATGAAACGACGTTAAATAGAAACCCGCACGTTTCGATTATATACAACAATCCTTATGTTGAGCGCGAAAGCAATTACATAAACGACGGAATGGTTTTAACACCGCCAGTTGATCCCGAAGATTATGAGGTTGACAATAGTAATGCGGAATATATTACTTTAATTAATTGCAATCGCGGAAAGGGTGTTGAAATGTTTGCTAAAATAGCGGCAGCATTGCCCGATAAAAAGTTCTTGGCAGTATTAGGCGGCTACGGCATTCAATCGCCACCAATAGCGTCAAATGTAACAATATGCGACATTCAAAGCGACATACGCAATGTGTACAAGGTCACAAGATTGCTTTTAATGCCATCATTATACGAATCTTGGGGACGCACGGCAAGTGAGGCGGCGTGTAGCGGAATACCCGTTATTTGTAACGATACCTGGGGGTTGCGTGAGAATTTGGGCGACGATGGTATTTTTTGTAGTAATTTTGAATCGTGGATTGAATCAATAAACAAAATGGACGAGAAAAAAGAATACGACAAAGCAAGCGCAGCAATAAAGAAACGTGCCGTATCGCCTGTTAAGAAATTAGAGGAGTTGGAAAAGTTTATGCAAAAAAAGATTAACGAACACAACAAAAAAAAGGAATATGTATAGTTATGTAATTGACGAAACAATAACCGAAATCGGTTACCCGACGGAACCCGTTACAATCGACGAAGCGAAAGCATACGCGCGTGTTGACGTTACAAGCGCGATTCAAGACACTTTGTTCGGGTATTGGATAAAAGCCGCACGACAAGCAATTGAGCAAATGACGGGCCTTTCTTTAGTGCCTAAAAACGTTGTGGCAGAGATTCAGAATTGGCAAGGCAACATTGAGATTCCTTACGGGCCTGTGACTTCAGCAATTTCGTGGTTGGATTTTAACGGCAACGTTCCAACGGTTATAACCGAAGGGAATCAATTTCCGCGCATACCGATTCCTTGCGGTTACTTGAAAGCAACATACACGGCGGGTTACACGGACAACGTGCCAACGGAATTAAAGATTGCAATATTGAACCAAGTAACTTCTTGGTACGAGAATCGTGGCGACGAAGCGACTTTAAATATGCCAGCAAGTGTCGTTACTATTTGTCAAAAATATTCACGCATCGGATTAATAATGTAACTATGAAAATAGCAAGAAGATTAGGCGAATTGACCGCCGCCGCATTAAAAGATAGATGCACACTAAAAAAGCCTACACTAACAAGTGACGGACGCGGTGGCTACGTTACAACGTACACATCGCAAGAGGTGTGGTGTATGGCTATTCCGCGCGCTAATTCAAGAAGCACGGACCAAGCGCAAATAATATACGACGACATCATAGATTTTTATATTCGTTATGGCGTTGCATTCGATGCGTCTTATGTTGTAGAGTTTAAGGGTGCGGAATACGTCGTGCAAAACGTTAACGACATAAACAATCGATATCAGTATTACAAATTTGAAGGCGTTTCAAAGAAATTATAATGTTAAAAGTTGACCTAATTGGAAGCAAAGAATTAAAAGCGGCTATTGAGAAAGCCGAGAAGAAACTTGTGGAAGGGGTTGATAGGCAGATGACTGATGCAACTTGGCGTATCAATGCAATGCAAAAATCATTAACGCCTGTCGATAAAGGTGCATTAATAGCGGGTAATCAAGTAAAAGTTGACCAACCGTTAACCAAAGTTTTATATAACAATATTGAATACGCACCATATCAAGAATTCGGAACCGGTGGATTTGTATTCTTGGGTGAAACCTGGTTAACACCCGAATTGATGGCAAGCGCAGAAGTATTCAAAGGCACGGGAATGCGCAAGGTCAATATGAAGCCACAACCATTCTTTTTTAGACCATTCTTTGAGGAACAACCGCGTCTAATTAAAGCAATCGAAGAAATTTTAAAATAATAACTATATTTGTATTGTGAAATACTTTTGGAAATACGGCATTCCCGCATACGTTAACGCTTTAAGTGGTAAAATCTATTTTAATGGATCTTACTCAAGTGTTAAAATATACGACGGAATGGTTCCACCAAATGCAACGGGCGACCAAATCTATATTGTATTAGGTGAGCGTTTGAGCAATCAAACAAGCAATAAAACAATGAATCAATTTGACGCGTCTTTGTTGGTGGATATAGTGAGTAAAAGTAACAATTTTGGATTCGCAAGTAGTGAGGACGTAGCGCAGCAAGTTATGCAGATAATTAATTCGAGCGCAAACCCCGACACGATGCCCGGTTTTCAAATTGTCACAACAAGAACAACAACGCATAATCTATCGGGATTGAATCCAATGGACAATGTTTTTAGAACGCTTATTAGATTTGAACATAAAATTCTACAACAATAAAAAAGTAAAAAATGGCACAATTAGAAATTAATGGAACGGACATCCTTGTATTAATTGACCGCACTGGTAGTGGCACTTTTGTGCCAATGGCTTGTTTGAAAACAAACACAATCAGTGCATCGCTTACCGAACTTGATGGATCAAGCAAATGCGGCAACAAATGGATTCCAGGTTCAAAGTTTGAAGACACAATCAGCGGCGAAGGAAACGCGATTGACCAAGACGGCGCAAACACCGTTAACAGTTACACGCAACTTTATGATTTGTTTTCTCAAAAAGTTCAATTCCCAGTTAAGTTTGGTAAAGCATCACCAACAAGCGGCGACGTTGTGTATAGTGGCACTTGTTTTATCACTAAGTTTGAATTGGTTGCACCATTCGACGCGTTGATGACTTTCACTATCACGTTCAGAAATGCAAATCCACCATTCTTACAAACAATGACTTATTAAGATGTTTGAACTAAAACTTAAAAGCGGAATCGTTCCCCTAAAGTGGGGAACTTGGGCGATGCGAAGGGCGTGCGAGTTAGCGGGAACAAAAGAAAACCCGTTGCCGCTCGAAGAATTTTTCGGTTCGTTGCTAGGTTCTGCCTACGATTTTAGAAAGATTGCTATATTCTTGCAAGCAGCGGCGGAATGTGCCGTTCGTGGGCCTGTTGAATACACCGAATTTGATTTCGGCGATTGGGTAGACGAATGCGGCGGAATATTGGCAAAGGATGGGCCGATGATTGATTTTTTTCAATACGTTGTTAATACGACCGTCAACACCGTGACACCCTTACCAGGTGAGCAAAACGTAGAACAAACTATTGACGAAAAAAAAAACAACGTCGACGTCGCAAACTAACGTGGGATGATGTTCTAGTTCAAGCCGTTCAATGTGGAATAAGCATTGACGAATTTTGGAATATGACTTGGCGTGAATGGTCAATCTATTCTATCGCGCATCAAAGAACGGAAACAAACGAATGGGCGCGCACGCGTCGTGTGGCGTATATGGTTTACTTAATGGGTAGCGGTGAAAAAAACAAAATGAATGAGAATAGATTTCACCCTTTGCCAATTGATGAACCCGAATACAAGGGTGAACCATTAACACCCGAGGAAATAAAAAGAAGCATAAATTTATATAGTAAAAAAAATTAAGCCGTGGCAACAGAAACTCTCAAAATAGTCATCACGGCCGACAATAAAGGCGCACTTACATCGTTGCAGCAAACGGCGGCCGAAACTGACAAGTTTAAGATGTCGTTAGGCGACTTAAACACCCGTTTAAGTTTATTAAAAGAACGATTAAATCAAGCAACTGAACCCGCACGAATTACCAGATTAGGTAATGAGATAAAAAGCGTAACGGCGCAAATAGAAGCGCAAAAATCTGCTTATGTAACATTAGGCGCAGAAAGTGTCGCAGCCGCAGAAAAGGCAGGCAATGCTTTTAGTGAAGGTTATAGTGTAATAAGAAAAATAGCATATATAGTTCCAGGCATAGGAATCGCGGGAATATTTAATCTTGGCTTTGAGGCTATAATGAAAGCGGCCGATGCGCTTGGGATTTTTACTACAAAAGTAAGTGAAGGAGAAAAAAAATTAAATGATTATAATGAAGTAAATAAAAACGCAAATAAAAACGCGGGTGAAGAAATTACTACATTAAAATCATTATATAATGCAGCGACAAATGTGAATTTGTCAATGGATGAGCGTAATAAAGCCGCTAAAGAATTACAAGATTTATTTCCTAAAACTTATGGCAATTTATCGCTTGAGGTTATTAAAACAGGTCAAGCAAAAGAAGCAACCGACGCGTTAACAAAATCTATTATTGAACAAGCAAGAGCAAAGGCAGCACTTGCAAAGATTTCAGAACTTGAAGCGCAAAAGTTAGACATTGAAGACCAAAAAAGAAAAGTAGATAATGCTACTTATAATGAATCTTTAAGAGTAAAAAAGCCTATTGTTGAAACGGCAATGGGTGGTGATTTAAGCGGCGGCGGTGATGCGGGTCGAGTTATTTCAGTAGAAGAACAAAAAATAACTATTGCAAATAGAAGGGCAAAAGCATTTAGTGAATTAGATATTCAATATAAATTATTAACCGATAGACAAAATGAGTTAACAAAAGCAGTAGGGCAAGGAAATATTGTTGACGAAATTGGAATTGAAAATACTAGCACAAAAACTGAAAAACTTTCAAAGAACGAACAAATTTTAAAAAGTTTTAAAGAATCTTTAGAAGGTTTAAATAATCAACTTGCCGTTGGTTTTATTAGTAAAGATTTATTTGATGTAGATAAATTAAAAATATATAATACTGCGCTTGAAGCATTAAGCAAAAACGGAGAAAAAAGTGCAGAATCTTTTAAAAAATTATCAGAAGAACAAAAGATTTTATTTAGCGAAGCATTTGCTGCTAAAATGAAATTACAAAGCGCAAAAGAAGAAGATATTACTGCGCCATTTGAAAAAGCAGCAACAACGGCAAAACCAAGATTTATAAATGGAGTTCCGCAAAGTTTAGAAGATATACAAGCGCAACAAGATAAAATAAATTTAGCACATCAAGAAAAAGTTGGTAAAGCATCAGAAGCCGATAGAATCAATGCAATTAATGACGCTTTAAAAGAAACAAAAGGTTTAATGACCGTTGTTAATCCAGCAATAGACACTTTATTTACGGCTTTAGAAAAAGGAACTAACATAGGTGAAGCACTTGGTGATATGTTCAAAAAACTTGCTGAAGACATAGCAAAAGCAGCATTAAAAGCATTGATATTTCAAGTTATATTAAACGCGGTTAGCGGTGGCACTGCGGGCGGAATAGGTAAAGCGGGTGAATTTTTAGGAAGTATATTAGGTGGCGGTCACGCAAAAGGCGGTGTCGTAACAGGCCCACAAGGCGGACACATCGAATTACTACACGGAACGGAAGCAATTTTAACACCCGCGCAAATGAGCGGTCTTGTTCGTAATTCAATGAATGCGGGTGCGGTCACATCAATGGGTAACAATTCACAACAACAAAGTTCACAACAAGGTGAGTTCACACTTCGCGGAAATGATTTAGTTTTGGCATTACAACGTTCTAACGTCGCACTAAACTTAAGGAGAGGTAATTAATGGCATACGCGGTAAAATATCGAATCACATACGCAACACTAGCCGACGTTATTGTTAAGTTAGAGATGCTTGAAGATAGTTACATTGGCGACGTTATAGAGTACAAAGGAACGGCTTTACAACTACAATACATACCAACATCAGATGATCCGTTTGAGGTTGTCTACGCGTCGCAATTACAAGTAGGAATCGACGTGACGACTGACTTAAACAATATGCCCGATTTTGTTACGCTTAATGATAGAAAATATTTATGTAATTTGTATCAAGGCACAACACTTGAATGGGTAGGTTGGGCGTTGTCTGATTATGTCAACTTTGCGTTCACTACTGGTATCAAAGAATTAACATTTAATGCCGTTGATGGGTTGGGATTAATTAAAGACATAGCGTTCCCCGAAGCGGCAACAACAAACATAAATTCATATAAAACTTTTTTATATTTAATTTGTCAGTCTTTATCGACTATTGCATACGAAACACCGCTTAACGTGTTTACTTCTATTAGTATGTATGCAAGTAACAACATTGCAATGTCTACACGCGCCACAGTAGGCAGCGCAGAACCATTGAACCAAACATACACGGCGTTAACTAATATTTTAACAAGCGGCGTTTATAATAATTGTTTGGATGTTTTGCGTGGTGTTTTGTCAACTTTTGGATGTCGTATATTTCAATCTCGCGCAAAGTGGAATGTCGTTCAAATGAATCAAGCGGCCGATACAAATCAATATTACACCGAATACAACGCGGCGGGAACAAGCGTAATAAGTTACGGAAATATAAATTTTGATAAAAATATTGGCAGCGATTTAATATGGTGCGATAACACTCAATTAAAAATACTTAAAAAAGGATTTAACAACTTACGCAATTTTAATTCTATTCAGTTTTATGACAATTATGTCAATAACGGAAATATGAAGAACAATGATGGCGCAACCGAAGCAAATGGGTGGGATAAAATAGTTTCTTCGGGAAGTCTTGTGATTAACACAACGACTTATCCTGGCTATGTTGTTTGGCAAATGTCAATCGGCTCAACGGGTAGTATTTTTTTAACTAACGTAACAATGCCAAATATTGCGCAAAACGATAGACTTAAATTTGGATTAACATTTTATCAAATAACGGTAACAACGGGAACAAATTGTTTTATTGTAATGAAGATTACAACGGCAAGCGGTGCGGTTTATTATTTAGACAACGGCAATAATTGGATACCATTTATAAACGACGCATCAAGTAGTTATTATGGAGTTACAGGACAATCAACGGCGGGAACAAACTTAACTTCGGTATTCACACACACAACAACCGCCGCGCCAGTAACGGGACGTTTAACGTATGGTATTAAAATTAATTCGGCAACGGACAAGACGATGGCAATAAGCGATTTTAATGCAACGTTTGAATCGCCTTTTAAATCGGTTAAAATAGTAAGTGAAATAAACGCAACAAATCAATACTCTAAAACCGTTGACCTTCAATATGGATTCAGTTCTAATTTTGACGGATACTTTGCATTTAATGGTTTATTAAATGATTCTTACGGAAATCCGTGGTTGAATTGGTTTATGTATGAAAGACCTTTACAAATATTTCGTTCTTTAGCCGAGTTAATGATAAAAAATAATGTTAATATGTATCGTAAGAACATTATTAATATGCAAGGCAACATTATTGGTATGGGTTCGGGTGCGTCACGTTTTTCGGGTAACAATGTTATGACGGCAAGCGATACCGATCCCGTGCAAATAAGCGTAACAGGTAAAAAATATATGCTTGGCAATACAACGATTGATTTTAAAATGAATGAAATAAGCGCAACATTATTAGAAATTACAAATATTAATCAAGCGGCAACAATAGTAGTGACTTACGACAATGCACAACCCGCAACACCTTCATACATTAGAACGTTCAGAGTGCAAAACGGAAGCACAACGCAAAGCATTACAATCACAAACATTTATATTGATGGAATATTGGTATTGGGTTCAAGTGGATTACTTTCACCAGGTCAAATTCACACTTGGTCGCCCGCTATTAATGTCACAGGTGATACAAATTCGTTGCTTGAGTATGATTATACAGGTTACATACCAACATCAACAACTAGCGTTTTCATAAATCCAAACACTATTTATGCTGATTCTTTAGGCAGTCCCATTACTTTTAGCAACATAAACTTAACGGGCGGAACAGGCTCATTTATTGATTTAGACTTAAAAGATATATAAAATGAATCCAGTATTAGGCTCAAATATGGTTCTTTACTATCACGACACCGTGACTAATACCGACATTCCGTTTGCGTGTTCGACATCGTGCGCGTTTGATGTGCAAGTTGACCAAAAAGAAATCACGTCGCAAACATCGGCTTGGTACCGAGAATACAAACCAAACATTGCCGCTTGGCAGATTTCGTGCGACGGTCTTGTGATATTAGACAATTATAATTATTTATACTTGTTGCAGATGCAACAAAATAGAACAACTATTTTAATAAAGTTTGTTATTGATAACGGAACGGCGGGCGGTCTTGTGATTATTAACGGCAACGTCAATCTTGCATCGCTTACGCTTAACGGGCCTTACGACGCACTAGGTACTTATTCTTGTAAGTTACAAGGCACGGGCGCGTATTCGACAACAGGTACGCAGATAACACCAGGCGGCATCGTTATCGGCGGCACAACGGTCTACGTTTTACAATGGACGGCATCGGGCGACGAAACATCGCACACGTTCACGACGGCAATAGGTGCGACAATGATTTACGGTTCACGCGGTGGAACTACGTTTGCACCTTTAGTATATAGCGGTGCGCCGCCATCACCGAATGGTTGCACGTGGTCGGTGTCAACGGGTACGTTGTCAGTTCCCGCAGATGTGCCGTTTGTGAATGGTGAAAATGTTATAATTTTAGTTGAATAAAAGAAAAAATATGAAATATTTATTAGGTTTAATATTGTTGATTAGTGTAAGCGCAACGGCGCAGTATTCCCCAACGGCGGCAAAAACACGATTCGTTAATGGCATAGGATTGGGAACAAAAGACACGGCTACAATGAATGCAGCCGACACGGTGGCGATGATAGTCGGGCGCGATTCGTTAGTGTATTTTCGTTACAAAGGTTATTGGAAACCGCTCGCGTACAATAGTTCGTTAACTGGTTATGTTCCCTACACAGGCGCAACAAGTTCGGTTAATTTAGGCTCATATAATTTGACGGCTACCAAGATAGCGATAGGTGGCTCAATTAGTGCCGTCGCATTAGACGTGCATAGAGCGGGTTCTATCGTTGCACGAATAGAAAACACAAACGCATCGCAAGACGCGTTATTTGCCTATGCGCAAAGCGCACAAAACGTATGGTTCACGGGTATTGACTACTCATCGGGTGCAAACAACTTTGGGTTTTACTACACACCCGACGGAACAACTGTATTAAGAAAAGCATATTTTTCTAACGCTGGCGATTTGACGGCTAATTCATTTATAAAATCGGGCGGCACATCGTCGCAATTCTTGAAGGCGGATGGCTCGGTTACTACAACAATCCCGTCGGGTTCAATAGACACAGGACGCTCGGTAACGGCTATTGCTACGGGCGGCTCATTAAATAAAGTTAGGGATTCGTTACAAGCAAATATTGGTTTAAAATTAAATATTAGCGACACTGCAACGATGTTGTCTTCATATTATAACAAGACGGCAACCGATTCAAGATTAGCATTGAAAATAAATTACACGGATACGGCAACTATGTTAAGTGGATATAAAACATATTACCCACGCGCGGCGTTAAGCGCGGGAACGGGTATAACTTATAATGCAAGTACAGGCGTAATTACAAATAGTTCACCATCAACGGGCGGAACGGTTACAAGCGTAGCGACAAACACAGGTTCGGGTATTACAGGCGGAACGATTACAACATCGGGAACGATTGCGGCAGATACATCGGTGTTAGCAACAAGATTAAGAGTGCAAAAAGGCATTGATTCGTTGGGCGCAAAAAGTTCTGCGACTTATGTTCCTTACACGGGTGCAACAACGGATGTTAATTTAGGAACGCATAACATAACGGCAGCATTAATACGAGCAGACCAAGGGTTACAATTAAAACAAAATACAGGTGCTACTTCAACAGGCTACACGGGAATAAATACATACACATTTGGAACAAGTGAAACAATAGGATTTAATTTTAGTGGAGGTAGTCAATCTGCTTTATTATTTAATAATACAAGCAACTATCAATATACATTCCCAACGATTTCGGGTACTATCGCATTAACGTCTGATTTAACGGGATACGTTACATCCGTTACAGGAACATCACCAATAGTTTCAAGCGGTGGCACTACTCCTGCTATTTCTATTCCTGTGGCTACTACATCGGTAAGTGGTTATTTGTCGTCAACTGATTGGAATACGTTTAATAATAAACAAAGTGCATTAACAAACCCCATTACAGGAACAGGCACAACTAACTACCTACCTAAGTTTACAGGTACAAGTACAATAGGGAATAGTTCTTTAGTAGATAATGGTAGTTCAATAGTATATACAAATTCTTCAAATCCTGTTATAAAAGTAACAGATGGAACTTATAGTTCTTATATTGGAACAGTAGGAACGGCAGGTGCTTATAATAGTGGTTCACAAATAGGGGATTTAATATTAAGGGCATATAATGGTGTTGATATTGGAGTGTCGCAAGGAACAACTGCTTTACATATCACTAGCGGTGGTAATGTAGGTATAGGTACTGCATCTCCTTCAATAAAATTAAGTGTAAATACAAACGCAGCAGGGGCAATAGCAAACTTTACTGATGGAGTAGCACAAACTTTAAGAATTACAACAGGTACAGGATTTGCAGCTATTGATAATCCAAGTGGAGGTGCATTAGCGTTTCAAATTGCAAGTTCAGAAAAAATGCGTCTTGACGCTTCAGGCAATTTAGGATTAGGAGTTACACCGAGTGCGTGGGCGAGTGGACTTTCAGTTTTTCAAGGTTCAAGTTCTTTAAGTGTAGGTAATTCAGGTAATGGTGGAATGAACGTATTAGCTAATGCTTACTATGGAAGTAATTGGACTTATGTATCAACTGCTGCATCAAGTTGGTATCAACAAATTAATGGTCAACACGCTTGGCATATCGCTCCTTCAGGAACGGCAGGTAACGCTATATCCTTTACCCAAGCAATGACGTTATTTAGTGATGGTAATTTGCTTTTAACAAATAGTACAGTTACTAACGCAGGTTACAAACTAGATGTTAATGGTACAGGAAGGTTTGCAGGAAGAATAACTTCTAATGGTACAATTGTATCTAATAATACAAATGGAGAATCAGGTTTTCAATATACTGATAGAGCAACAAGTGTTGTTTGGCTAGATTATGCACAATCAGGTAATAGGTATTTTTATAATACAGCAGTAGGTAATGTAATTTATTTTAGCCAATCAGGAGCAGCTACATTCTCTAGTAATGTAACTGCAGGACAAGGATATTTTACTCATACTGATACTCCTGTAAAACTTAATAATTCAGGCGGTACAATTACTCAAGTTGATTTCCTTAACAATGGAACACAAAAAGCAGCTATTTGGTGGAACAATTCTACTAATACACTTAATTTATATACAGGTATAACTGCCTTATCAATAGCATCCACAGGAGCAGCTACATTCTCTTCCCTTGCAGGCACAGGCTCACGCATAGTCGTTGCAGATGCAAGCGGAACATTAAGCGCAACAACAACGGCGGCAACGAGCGGAACATACACACCAACAATTACGTTAGTAAGTAACGCGGCATCATCAACGGCTCGTGTGTGTCAATATATGCGTGTTGGTTCAGTAGTGACCGTGAGCGGTTATGTGACCGTAACGGCAACAACACCGGGAGCAAGTTCTAGGATTTATATGTCTTTGCCAATTTCGTCTTCATTCACATCAACGGCACAAGCGGGCGGCGCGGGTGGTGCACCAGGCGGGTTAGACATCGGAACGGTCATCTTTGCGAATAGCACATCAACAACCGTGTCGATGGATTTTACACCTACAACGGGCGCGACTGATTATTGGTTCACATATACTTATCAAATTTTATAATATCTTTACAAAATGAAAAAACTACTAACAACCACCGCACTATTTATCGCTTGTCTTTCACAAGCGCAACAAAAACAAGATACGACCATCGCAATGACGGTCAATATTAATGAGTTTAGAGCAATTTTGTACACTATTGACGCAAACATTGATAGTAAAAAAGTGAGCAAAGAACTATTGGAATTCATACAAAAAAATAGTAAAATAGTAGCAGACAAACCAAAACAATTGAAATAATGAAATACCTTTTATTTTTATTACTACCATTCGCAGCAAGTGCGCAACAAGATACAACGGTCGTAAATGGCGACACTGTTTTTTACACACGCAACGCGATAGTAATTAATCCAGTGATTGTTAATGCAAAGGGCGACACGGCTTATTCATTAACTTGGATAGCATTAAATTTAAGTCAATCGGGCGGAAGTTGTAACACTTACGTTGTTTTGCACAATAAAACAAATGGACAAATCGCAGAATTTAACCAACAAATACCTGCCGAAGTGGTTGCAGTTTGGGGAGTATCTAACGCACCTATTGACGACTATATTTTATTTATGAACAAGCGTTTCGTGAGATACGCACCAACTAAAACAAAATGAACATCGACGAATTAGTTAAGAATTTCTTTGAGATACGCGACCAAACGCATTTGTGGCATTTACAAACTACATCGTTCGCAGAACATAAAGCGTTGGGCGGATTCTACGACTTGTGGCTCGATGCTGCCGATACGTTTATCGAAACTTATAGCGGAAAATACGCGCGTCCTGTCGGTGGTTTTACTGCCAGTGTTGTTCCGTATAGCGAGGGCGCACCTTTACCATACATCAAGCGCGTATCATCGTTTATGACTAGCGAGTCAGTTCGTAGCATAGCACCCGACACCGACCTTCAAAACATTTTAGACGAATTAACGGCTATCGCAAACCGAACCGCGTACCTTTTAACATTGAAATAATGGAAGCAACTATTAAAAAAGAAGGCATTTCGCTTGTTGAATTATTAAGCGCGGCGGGTATTATAATTATCGCCGTTCTAGGTTTTTGGAAAAACACCGACGTACGATTATCGCGTTTAGAACTAATTACCGAGCAACAAAACAAAGACCGCGAAGTTATCAACGCAAAACTTGACAAGTTGCAAGAGAGTGTAAATACAATTAATTTATCATTAATCAATAAACAAGATAGAAAATGAAGTCCTACAAAACAACAATCATCGGCGCAATATTAGCAGCCGTTATCGCAATTCAACCATTAATTGAAACAGGCGTAATCGATTACAAGAAAGTTGGCCTTGCGGCTATCATCGCGTTGTTCGGTTATTTAAGTAAAGATTCAGACGTAACAGGAACAAAATAATGAGATGGCTATTAGTCATATTATTATTTAGTTGCAACGAAGCGCGACGAGTTCAACGGGCAGAACAAATGGTCATCACACAACCGCAATCGTTCAGCAAAGTTGGCTTATTATGGTCGACTTTGCACCCGTGCGCGAATGATTCGGTGCGTATATTCATACCAGGCGTTGACATCGAACATCACGACACTACACACATAACGCATTACGATTCAATTTATAACTGGTCTTACGATACTTTGCGCATTACAAAAACGATTAAACACATCGACACGATTCACGTTGTTGTTGTTGATAGACGGCAAGTAACTTTGCTTGAAGATTCTATTAATCGGTTAAACGCAATTAAAGCCTATTCTAGCGGTACTTATGACGAGTTAAATAAAACACTTGCAAACGAAAAGAAAAAGGCTAGAATGTACTTGATTTCGCTTGTAGTGTTGATTATGTCGTTTATTCTAGGTGTTGCAATTAAATTAAAGAAATGGTAGAAAATTGGAAAGATATATTAGGATATGAAAATCTTTATCAAGTATCTAATTTAGGCAGAGTAAAAAGTTTAAAATATAATAAAGAAAGAATTTTAACTTTATTATCTAGCAAAACTGTTCATAAACACGTTTATTTATATCATAAAATGGATGCAAAAAAGTTTCGTGTTCATAGATTAGTTTATTCTGCATTTATTGGAGAAATAGGCGACTTATATATTGACCATATTAATGGAAACGCATCTGATAATAATTTAAATAATTTAAGAAAATGCACACCAAGAGAAAATTCAACCTTTGATAATGTTAAACGAACAAAATCATCAATGTATGTTGGTGTTAGTTGGGATAAAACAAGAGGTAAATGGTATGCAAAATTAAATATAAAAGAAAAACAAATTCCATTAGGAAGATTTATTAATGAAATTGATGCACATAATGCATATCAAAATGCAATAAAAGAACTAATATGATTAGTCAAAAGTCAATCGATTTAATTATTGAATCCGAAGGATGCGATTTATCACCAAATTGGCCTGGTGGGGCATCAGGAGTTACTTATGGATATGGATTTGATTTAGGCTACAATTCAGAGGACCAAATCAAGCGCGATTGGGGCGCGCACGTTAACGGAAACGTTTTGGCGTTTATGGTTTCCTGTGCGGGCGTTAAGGGCGAAACGGCAAAGAAACGCATCACAACACAAACACGGGTTCTTCGCATCACTTCAGACGCAGCGCGCGAAGTATTTGAGAATAGAACACTACCAAGATTTATCAAATTAGCACAGGACACTTACCCAGGATTCGACGAATTGAACGAGGACACACGCGGTGCGATTGTGTCATTAGTATTTAATCGTGGATCATCCTTTGGAGTGGAAGGTCAACCATCTTGGGATTCACGACGTGAAATGCGTGAACTTGCCCCGCTTGTGTTGGCAAAAGATTACGAAGGGATAGCGGCAACGATTAAGGCAATGGGCCGCCTGTGGGTTGGCAAGGGTCTTGATGGGTTGATTGCTCGTCGTCACGCCGAAGCTGCGCTTTGTATCGCTTAAAACTTTAAAATGGGCGCCAACAAGAAATTTTATCCAAAAGTTACAATGGCGCGTACTTATCGCGACACACACGGAATGGAAATGCCGACATTAAAATTGGCGCGTATATTATACGTCGAAAATAATTTGTTATTTAAAAGCGTTGAGGATGCTCGAAGTACGTTAAGACAAATAGAGGGTAAAAGAAATACATTTTATAACGTTACACACCCACATCCGCCAAGAGTAAAAAATCCATATAATTTACCGGCAAGCGACGAAACCGAATACGAGCCTTTTGAAATTAAGGGTCATAAAAGAATAGCTATATTTTCAGACATACACGTTCCATATCATTCTATTGATACCATCACGGCGGCACTTGACTTTTGCAAGAAAGAGAAACCCGACGCGCTATTATTGAATGGCGACACAATTGATTGTCATCGTTTATCCAGGTTTATCAAAGACCCAAAAAAAAGAAATTTTGCGCTAGAATTAGACACATTTCGCGCATTGTTTGATGTGTTTGAGAAAGAATTAAATTGCAAAATATATTTTAAGATAGGTAATCACGAAGAACGTTACGAGCATTTTTTACAAGAAAAAGCGGGTGAACTTATCGGAGTGCAAGAATTTGACTTTAATAATATTATCAAAGCGCGCGCAAAAGGCATTGAAATAATAGGCGACAAACGACCTATGAAATTCGGCAATCTTTGGGGTATTCACGGACACGAATACATTGGCGGCATCACTGCGCCTGTGAACCCAGCGCGTGGATTGTTTTTAAAATCAAAAGTTTCGTGTTTTCAAGGACACAACCACCAATCGTCAGAACACACCGAGCCGACGTTATCGGGCAAGATGGTTACAACCTGGTCATTGGGTTGTATGAGTGAATTGCATCCCGCTTATATGCCGTTAAATCGTTGGAATCACGGGTTTGCAATGATTGACGTTGATGGTGATGACTTTGAATTTAGAAATAAACGTATTTATAAGGGTAAAATAGTGTAAAATGATACCACCAAAAAAGTTTTATAAACTTTCAAAAGACGAACAAATTATATTTGCGATTCGCGAAATGAATAACGCGTTTAATGTATATGAGCAATGGAAAAAAGTAGCGCAAGAAGCCAGGCAATACAAGATATTTGAACCGCAAGAAATAGACAGGCCCGATTTAGCAACACTAAAAACTTGAGAATGGAAGACGAACTTCCCGAAGGTTTTGAATATATAGACGCAACGTCTTGCGCCGATTATATTTCTGCGGCCCATTATGCTATGTCGGCGATTGACGGCATAGACGAGGGAATGCTTGAGCGCAAAGAGAAATCAAAAATTAAACTAATACGTTCACGTTCAATCGCAATCATTTATTCGTGCATTCTTGAGTTGTATGACGAGCGTTTTCCACCGCTTGATGAAACAACGTAGTTAAGTCATTTAACAATTTTTCCCGTCTAATTTGCGCACGTTGTTCGTCAAACACACATTTTGTTATGCGCGGCATCGCTTCAGCAACGTAAATCTTCAAAATTTGTTCAATTTCCATAATATTTGCAATTATGTTGCAAAAATAAATTAAAATAAATGACTTTTGTTACAATTTATTGTCGTAGATTTGACAAGCAAAGCGATTCACGCCTAGCATTAAAAACAAAAAAAATGACAAAGCAACAAGAACTTTTAAGTATGACACATCAAGAATTGATGAATGCTACACAAGAAATTAAAAATTTAAGAAATGACGCATATCATTTAGACTTTTCTAATAAAGTTGAATTAGGCGTTAAATTAGGTTTTAAACATATACAAATTGGAGATTGTGGTTGTATTAAAGTTAGAAAAAATGAAAATGGCATTTTTTATGCAACAAGAAATGGTAGAGGAATGGGTAAAGATAAAAATCAATATGTTAATTTAAAAGAATGTATTGACCATTTAAAAAATTATGGATGGGGCAACAATGTAACATATAAATAAACCAAACCAACAGGGGCGCGGCTGCAACGCGCTTTATTATGCAACAAGAACCTAAACACATCTACACAACAAAAGACAACATTATTGTCGCAATTATCACTATTATCGCACTTGCTTTAATGTTTGTACGATGATTAATCACGGACGACCTGGGAAAGAAGCAAAAGGATTTGTTGAACTTTACAGGGACGGCAAATTTCAGAAACTAAAGTATTTCAGCAACAAGTACCAACGTAGAATCATTATGGACGCGATGACAAAAGAAGTAAAAAACTTATTTGGCGATTTTGCCCTACACATTAAATTAGAAGACTAATGACTTACATATTGCTTGCCGCTTATGTTATAGGTCTTTATTTAGCATTTAAAAACGCAAAAGACAAATGAAACTATTATTATTTATTGCCTATATGATTGCAATCATATTGTTTGTAACAAAATTATACGGCGAAGACATTGAAGAAGAATATTAATGCACAATAACATAAATTATGTTAGCGTGCAGTTTGTCAATCTATAACCTTACTTTTTATTTAAATTTGTCAGTTAAACTCATTACAATGATAGCAGAATTACATTTTAATCTGGATGATGCAGAGGATTCAATGGCACATACAAGATGCATAAAGGCAACTGATATGGCTTTAGTGTTATGGGAGTTAGTGCATAATAGTAAGAAAACATTGGAATGGGCAATGGAATCTGATAGCATTAATAGATATGATGCATTAGATATGGTTTATAAAAGAATTGGAGAGTTATTAGAGGAGCATAATGTTAATATAGATAAATTAATCAACTAGGGGACAAATTGTCCCCCAAAATTTATATCTACTACTAAAAACGTAGTTAATCGCAAATTATCCACTGTTTCTTAAAATTGTTAAAAATAACAATTAAGTATTTATACAAGATAACACACTAATTCAAGCATAAATCTTATATAATTATTTAAAAAACGTAGTAATACTAAACAAAAATGAATAAATTTCAATTATTTAAACTATTAAAAGCCGCGCGATTTTTCCCGAAGTACGCGCCAGGTGTTACCCAATTTTATCATAAAATGAATGAATGGGACGGGCGCAAGACTATCGAGTTTAGCGACGATGACAACAGGCAAATCAAAGAGGGTGTAAACAAATTAATTGACGATTTAAAACGATTCAAATGACCGAAGCACAAAAAAAGTATGTAGACGACAACCACAACAAAGAAGCCGTCACGGTGATGGCACGCGCTTTATGTATCACTTTAACACCAGTTCACGCGTATATGTTGCAAAAAGGCTACAAAGCCGTAAGATTTAACGTGTATCGTAAAGACAGGACAAAGGTGAAAGAAGGCTATTTCGACGTTGATTCGATAGATTTCTTTTAAATAAATAATTTTGTTATAATAAATAATAGTATATTTACAACGCAAAGCGATTCACGCTGCGCTTTAAAACTTAAAAAAATGGCATACATCCACTGGCTTCGGGAAAATTACCCAAACGACCCGCTCACTACCGAGCAAGAAAACATTGAACTAGAAAACGGCTTTGAAGATTCTGAAACGGCGCGTCGCTTGTCAGAAGATTGGGCAATTCTTTCACTTTATGAAATGGGCGAATAATGAGAAAGCAACACGCACGTTTAGACGCAATAATGCGTATGATTGCAAAGTGTGATAGTCGTTTAGTCTATATGTCTAAACACAAACACTACGACGACTTAATCGGTCGCACATCACGCATCCGCAATCGATTGTATTTGTCTTACACTAATCAATTAACCAAAATGTTTCAAGATGTACTATGGACGCGACCAGGACAGGCCAACGATTAACCCCGATACTATTAAGTACGCGTTAATTTTAATTGCATTGATTTATATTTTTTTCTTACCATAAACTAAACCAAAATGGAAATTCAAAAAATCAACACCGCCGATATAATGTC
>Ga0194047_10000809_pt1 | contig 19909 bp, 17 predicted proteins | sample JunL225m_MetaG_2_FD_160070 | JGI IMG/M metagenome (GOLD analysis project Ga0194047, IMG submission 160070) | Anoxic zone freshwater microbial communities from boreal shield lake in IISD Experimental Lakes Area, Ontario, Canada - Jun2016-L221-5m | ecosystem: Environmental > Aquatic > Freshwater... | reverse complement strand
GATATGCTGAACCAGCACCACCACTAATTTTCATTGATTATCAATGTATTTTGGCCCTAAAGAGGCCCAAAGGGAGCAAAGTTTGGCACCCTTTTTGTAGTTCCTTTGGGTACAAGGATTTACCTTTACTTACTGAAAACCGAAATTATGAACCTAGGACAAGAATTTGAGCAGTATGCCATCAAACATAAAGGCATTAGTAGCAATAGCCTACATCAATACAAAAAAAGCGTTACCAATCTAACGCCCTACATTATAGAAGAGCGTCCGATGAATGTGGCCAGTATGGATGTATTTAGTAGATTGATGATGGACCGCATTATATTTTTAGGTGAAGGCATCAACGACTATGTAGCCAATATTGTTACCGCTCAATTGTTATTCTTAGAAAGCACTGATCGTACCAAAGACATTCAAATGTACATCAATAGCCCAGGTGGAAGCGTTTATGCAGGCTTAGGTATTTATGATACCATGCAATTTATTAGCCCCGATGTGGCCACTATTTGTACAGGCATGGCTGCCAGTATGGGTGCCATTTTATTGTGTGCTGGAGTAGAAGGTAAAAGAACGGCTTTGAAACACAGTAGAATTATGTTGCACCAACCTAGCGGTGCCATTGGTGGTCAAGCGTCTGATATAGAAATTACTGCAAGAGAAATAAAAAAATTGAAATTGGAATTGTATGAAGTAATTGCACATCATACACATAAAGATATAGATACAGTGGCCAAGGATTGCGATCGTGATTTTTGGATGACGGCTGCAGAAGGAAAAGCTTATGGACTGGTAGACGAAGTATTATTGACCAACCCAAGAAAATTAAAAAAATAAAATTACTGTTCAAATATATTTTATGATAATCAACAAGAGCTATTTAATGGAGGAAGAAGAAGAGCCTAAAGAGGATAAGAAGGAAGAAGCGGCGCCTAGTTTTTTAAACAAGAAAATGGAACATCTTTTTTTCGAAAAAAGAGCCATTTATTTATGGGGCCCTGTCGACGATAAATCGGCTAAAGACATTGTCAATAAATTGATTTTATTAGAAGCTGATAAGCCAGGCACAGAAATTAAATTTTACATCAATAGCCCAGGGGGTGTAGTCACCAGCGGCATGGTGATGTACGATACCATTAAATTAATCAAAAGCCCGGTACATACCATTTGTATGGGATTGGCTGCCAGTATGGGTTCTATATTATTGAGTGCAGGCGAAAAAGGCAAACGTACCATTTTCCCGCATGGCGAAGTCATGATTCATCAACCAAGTATTGGTGGTTATTTTCAAGCCAATAGTACTGATATTGAAATACATGCAGAGCAAATTCGTAAAACAAAAGAATTGGGCGCTAAGATTTTAGCAGACAATTGTAATAAAACTGTAGCTCAAATTATGAGCGACTTTGATAGAGACTATTGGATGGATGCAAAAGAAGCGGTGGCTTATGGCATAGTAGATAAAATTGCCAAGCAACTTTAAAAAATAAAAAATGGCTAAAACAGAAACAGTACATTGTTCATTTTGTGGTCGCAACCGTGATGAGGTAAAAATACTTATCGCTGGTACCGACGGGCATATTTGTGAAAACTGTATTGAACATGCACATGAAATTATTCAAAAAGAATTTCATCAGAAAAAAGCCGAGGGCAAAGCGGGCACTTTAAAAGTACAAAAGCCAATGGCCATTAAAGCCTTTATGGACCAATACATCATTGGACAGGATGAAGCTAAAAAAATATTGTGCGTGGCGGTCTACAATCATTTTAAAAGAATCAATTTACCAGTGACCACCAAAAACGAAGTGGAGATTGAAAAAAGCAATGTGATTATGATTGGGGAAACAGGTACCGGAAAAACTTTACTTGCCAAAACCATTGCCAAACTTTTAAATGTGCCCTTTGCTATTGTAGATGCTACGGTGTTTACCGAAGCGGGCTATGTAGGCGAAGATGTAGAAAGCATGCTAACTCGTTTATTGCAAAACTGTGATTACGATGTAGAAGCAGCACAAAGAGGCATTGTGTATATAGATGAAATAGATAAGATTGCCCGCAAAAGCGATAACGCTTCCATCACAAGAGATGTAAGTGGCGAAGGGGTTCAACAAAGCTTGCTAAAAATGCTAGAAGGTACAGATGTACTCGTTCCTCCTCAAGGTGGCCGTAAGCATCCGGATCAAAAAATGATTAAGGTAGATACTAAGAATATTTTATTTATTTGTGGCGGTGCTTTTGATGGCATCGATAAAATCATTGCGCGTCGTATTAATACCAATGCCATTGGTTTTAGTGTAAACAAGGAAGAACAAGAATTACAAAGAAAAAATTTATTGCGTTTTGTGAATGCGCAAGACATCAAAAGCTTTGGGTTGATTCCTGAACTCTTAGGCCGCTTGCCCATTATTACCCATTTAGAGCCATTGGATGCTGCCACATTAAGAAGTATCTTGACCGAACCAAAGAATGCCCTTATCAAACAGTACACACAATTGTTTGCCATTGAAAAAATTAAATTAAGCATAGAGCCTGAAGTTTTTGAATACATTGTTGACAAAGCCATGGAATACAAATTAGGTGCAAGGGGTTTAAGAAGTATTTGTGAAACTTTATTTACACAAGCCATGTTTGAAATGCCTGGCACCAATACAACAGAATTTAACGTATCGCTTGAATATGCTACAGCCATGTTCAATAAAAGTAAATTAAGCAAGCTTAAAGTAGCTTAAGCTTTTTATAAAAAACATTAAATAAAAACAAAATGCAAGAACTTATTGATCGTTTAGTGAAAGAAGCCAATGTAACTCCAGAACAAGCAAAACAGTCTATTGAAACCATTGCTGCATTTGTAAAGGAAAAATTCCCAATGTTAGGTGGTGCAGTGAACCAAATTTTTAAAGCAGGTAAATAATTATTGCCATTTATTTGCTATGAAAAATCCCGTTCAATTTATTTAGAACGGGATTTTTTATAGCAAGCAATCGTTATTGAGGAAATCAATCCTTTACCAATAATAATATTTTTTTCAATGCCAACAAGTAAAATAGAAGCTATTTTAATGCACATTCTTGCTATTTTACTTTAAAATAAGTGCAATTAAGGATCTATACGAATTTTAGTAAGTAGCCAATGGGCTTGTTGTTCAGTTAAATCGAAGGTTTCCACCATCCATTTCCACCCTATTTTCCCGCCATGTTCCTTTTTGAAATTCAATATTTGCTTGACCTCCTTATCTTGAAAAATACCCAGGGATTTCCACTGTTCAAAGTTCATAAAATTGGCTCCCCATTTACTAGAAATATTTTTACCTAACACTAAATGTGGCTTCAAGACTTGAAAAGAACTATCTGAAAGCCCATATACTTTAGCTACTTGGAATATAGAATGGAACCCTCCTAGATATTGTTTGTAATGGAATACACTTTGAACAACCGTTTTGGGTAGGTGGGTCTTCACTAACCACTGTGCTTCATCCGCTTCATTGATGTCAATGGTCCATTTGTCCGCTCCCATTTTGATGTATTTTTTTGTGGTATAAGCATCCGCTCTTTTATATGGATACCCGCTGCTCTTAGAAAAAAAGTGGGTTTTGCTTTGAGTTGGTTGTAAATTTTCAATGACTACAAAGGGCAATAACTTTTCTAATAATTCAGGCTTCAAACCATACCAACGACCCAAATCTTCTTTTCGATAAAACACACCTCCTTTAGCTCTAAAATGCATTAAAGTATTTATCTGTTTGGGTGGAATTCCTAGCAACAATGCATGCGCACTATCTATTTTATTGGGATCAAAATTGAATAAAATAAAATCTTGCTTTGTTTTGATTCTTTTGGGACTTAGTGTGGATTTTGTAGTCAATAAACTTATTAGAATGCTCAAGAGCAATATCCAACCCAAAACGATGATTCCTTTTTGTTCTTTGTTGGAAAATAAAAAATAAGGCTTCCAATGGTGTCGCATGCTAGATTTTCATGCTAGATATAAATTTTGTATAGGAAAAAATAAAGTAGAAATACTTGAAATATAAATCTAGATTTTAGTTAGGCCACTGTCAATTGAAGGCCGTCATAGGCCAAATGAACGCCCTTGGGCAAATTGGCTTCTACTTGATCGTGTAAGCCTATTTGATGGCTAAAATGCGTTAGAAAAACTTTTGGAATGCCTAAAGGCTCAATGACGGCCAATGCTTGTTCTAAATTATAATGTGTTGGATGGGCCTCCTTGCGAAGTGCATTTAAAATAAGCAGTTTAGACCCTTTTATTTTTTCAAGTTCTGTGTCCGGAATAAAATTTGCATCTGTGATATAGGTAAAGTCTCCAATTCTAAACCCCAAGACAGGCATATCTCTGTGCATTACTTGAATGGGCCTAAATGGCATGTCGCCAATCGTAAAAGATTCCTTTCCAATCGTATGCAAAATCATTTCTGGCAATCCCGCATCCTTGTCTTTTTCAAATGCATAATAAAAATCACGCTTAATCGCTTCTTGTGTTATTTCATTGGCATAAATGGGCATCGATTTTTTTGAAAAGAAATTAAAGGGCCTGATATCGTCTAAGCCTGCATAATGATCTCGATGAGGATGCGTAAAAACAATGGCATCTATTTTTGTAGTTTGGGTGCGCAACATTTGATACCTAAAATCGGGCGTGGTATCAATGACAACAGTAGTGGTATTCGTTTGAATTTTTATACTCGTTCTTAGCCTTTTATCTTTAGCATCTACAGACTTACAGACAGCACAATCACATCCAATTAATGGAACCCCAGTACTGGTACCTGATCCTAAAATGGTAATGTCAAACAAAGTATAAATATTTATAGAAATCTATTATCCAATCACCCACTATGCCTCCGTTAAAGAAAGTCGCTTTACTTCGGTATATAATTTTTGAGAATCGTGGGTTAGTTTGTCAAATTGGATGTCCAAAATTGGGATTAATTCTAATAAAGTATTGATCCTGGCTTCTAAATTTAAAAACTTATTCAATACCACAATTCGTTTGGCTTCCAGCAAGCACCATCCACTTTGAAAATTGCCTCTTTCATAGCGCACTACAAAATCAGATTCGCCTAAAATGTCTTCCAATTTATCTAATGTAGTTTGAGTCAATTTCATATGAAGCATTGATTTTTAGTGTAGTAAGTAGCCCTACAAATATAGTTTTTTGTTGAAACGCTTATTTAAATATAAGCGCAGAGTTATTCACATTTAGTACCTTTGTGGACACAAATTACTTATGGCTTTTACTACTAGGAAAATTATCAACGACCCCGTGCATGGTTTCATTACCATCAACGATCCATTGATTTTTGAATTAATCAACCATCCGTTTTACCAACGCTTGAGGAGAATTCAACAAATGGCATTGGCGCAATTGGTTTACCCTGGCGCAGTGCATACACGCCTACATCATTCTTTGGGTGCATATCACTTAATGTGCATTGCAATCAATGAACTTACTGACAAAGGGATTGACATTACCAAGGAAGAAGCTCAGGCTGCAAAGTTGGCCATTTTATTACACGATATTGGCCACGGACCTTATTCTCATGCATTAGAAAACGTACTTTTAAGAGGAGTCAGCCATGAAGATTTGTCTTTGCTGATTATGCACCATTTAAATACGAATTCCAATGAGCGTTTAAAAGGTCAATTAGGCTTAGCCATCCAAATCTTTACCAATCAATATCCAAAGAAATTCTTGCACCAATTAATCAGTGGACAGCTAGATGTGGACAGATTGGACTACTTGTCCAGAGATAGTTTTTTTACGGGTGTTACGGAAGGCCTAGTAGGCTATGAACGCATTTTAAAAATGCTTACCGTTCACAATAATGAATTGGTGGTAGAAGAAAAAGGCATCAATAGTGTGGAGAAATTTTTAATGTCAAGAAGATTAATGTATTGGCAAGTCTACCAACACAAAACGGTAGTCGCTTCTGAAAAAATGTTGGTAAAAATTATCGAACGCGCTCAAGTTTTATTTCACCAAAAAAATGAACAAGTAAAAACTGGCGGGATATTGGATTACTTTTTAAGCACCGAAAATTGGGAATTAAAAAACATAGATCTAAACGCATTTTGTCAATTAGACGATACGGATATCCTGTATGCCATCAAACAATGGCAACACCATAGCGATCCTGTTTTGTCTTTACTCTGTAATAGACTGCTCAACAGGCAAGGTTTTAAATGCATCATGCAATCCGATCCCATCAGCTTGGCGCAATGGGATCAAGCCTATCAATTGGTGCAATCAAAATTTCCAATGGACAAAAAAGACCTTGATTTCTTATGCTTTAAAGGTACAGCCAGCAATACCTTGTATAAAAACGACAATGAAACCATTAAAATTTTGCTAAAATCGGGCGAAATAACCTCTATTTCACAAATTCAAAATGCTTTAATCATTGAAAGTCTTTCTGCACCGGTTAAAAAATTTTACATTTGTTTACTTAAGGAATAACCGCTAATTCAAATATTTACACATGCCATCATTTAGTGCCCAACAGATTGCTTTGATGATTCAAGGAAAAATAGAAGGTGACGCAAGTATTTCCGTAAATCAATTTGGTAAAATAGAATCGGCACAAGCAGGTGAAATTTCTTTTCTAGCCAATCCTAAATACGAAGATTTTTTATACCAAACCAAGGCTTCTATTATCATCATCAATGAAAGCTTAGTTTTAAAACACAGTATTGCTGCTACATTAATAAGAGTGCCCGATGCTTATGCTGCATTTGCCACACTACTTTCCAAATATCAAGCACTTAAAATACAAAGTTTAACGGGCATACAAGCGCCCTCTTTCATTGCAGCCTCTGCAAAACTTGGAAATAACCATTTTGTAGCTGCCTTTGCTTATATAAGCGAAGGTGTAAAAATGGGTGTTGATGTAAAAATATTTTCAAATGTAGTCATTGGCGAGAATGTGGTAATTGGAAACAATGTAGTCTTGCATCCGGGTGTTGTTATTTATGCTGACTGTATTTTAGGAAGCAATATTGTCATTCATTCAGGCGCTGTAATTGGAAGTGATGGATTTGGATTTGCACCCACTGCAGATGGCACTTATCAAAAAGTACCACAACTGGGCAATGTAATTATCGAAGATGATGTTGAAATTGGTGCCAATACAACTATTGATAGAGCCACCATTGGTTCAACCATTATTAAAAAAGGCGTTAAACTCGATAACCTAGTTCAAATTGCACACAATGTAGAAGTGGGTCAAGATACCGTGATTGCTGCACAAGTTGGTTTAAGCGGAAGCACTAAAGTTGGTAAAGGTGTCATGATGGGCGGACAAGCTGGTACTGCAGGTCACTTAAGCATTGCAGATGGAGTCAAAATAGCAGCTCGAAGTGGCATTACCAAAACCATCGATAAGGCTAATTCTACCGTAACCGGCTTCCCTGCTGCAGAGCATTCTACTGCTTTAAGAGCCCAAATACACCTCAAAAACCTTCCAAACCTTGAAAAAAGGGTTAAAGAATTGGAAATATTAGTCAAACAACTGTCCGAAAAGGGTAAATCAGCCTAATTTTGCTGATAATCATCGCTTTAAGCAAGCGAAGCATATAAACCAATCAAGCATGGACCAAAATTTTAATCCGGACAAACAACATACCATCAATAAAAGTATCAGCATTAGTGGTACGGGTTTGCATACCGGCGTTTTAGTGGACATGACCTTACTTCCAGCGAACCCTGGTTTTGGTTATCAATTCCAAAGAACAGACTTACCCAATCAACCCATCATCAAAGCAGATTGCGACTTGGTAACAGATACCAGTCGTGGAACTACCCTTCAAGTAGGCGATGCCAAAGTAAGTACAGTGGAACATATTTTAGCTGCACTCGTTGGATTGGGGATAGACAATGTATTGATACAAGTGAATGGTCCAGAAATTCCTATCATCGATGGTAGCTCATCTCCATTTATTGTAGAAATTGAAAAAGTAGGTGTGCTAGAACAAGATGCGGCCAAAGCATGGTACAGCATTGATGAAAATATTTTTCATTATGATGACGAAAAAAGAGTGGAGATGGTGGCATTGCCCGCACTCGATTATCAAATTACAACTTTAATTGATTTTAATAGCCCAGTATTGGGCACACAACACGCGGCATTAAAAACCATTAAAGATTTTAAAACTGAAATTGCCCCATGTAGAACTTTTTGTTTTTTACATGAGCTAGAAGCTTTACTAAAAAATGATTTAATCAAAGGTGGTGATATCAATAACGCCATTGTAGTAGTGGATAAGCCCGTCTCTAATGAAGAGATGGCAAGATTGGCAAAAGTATTTAAGCGTGAAAAAATTGAAGTAAAAAGTGAAGGTTATTTAAACAATCTTGAATTAAGATTTCCAAATGAACCTGCTAGACATAAATTATTAGATGTAGTGGGTGATTTAGCGTTGACAGGGTACCCTATTAAAGCACGCATCATTGCCAACAGACCAGGCCATAGCAGCAATGTTGAGTTTGCAAAAAAAATTAAACAGTACATTAAAAAAAATAAGCACGTTAAAGATGTGCCTTTGTATGATCCCACTTTGCCTGCGGTATTTAATTTAGAGCAGATTGAAAAAACATTACCGCATCGTCATCCATTTTTATTCGTTGATAAAATAATTGAATTAACGGACACGGTAATTGTAGGTGTAAAAAATGTAACATTCAATGAATGGTTTTTTCCTGGGCATTTTCCAGGCAATCCAGTCATGCCGGGTGTATTACAAATTGAAGCTTTAGCACAAACTGGTGGAATTTTATGTATCAATGCGATGCCTAAAGGTGAATACGATACTTATTTTTTAAAGATTGATAATTGTAAATTCAAACAAATGGTAAGGCCAGGTGATACCATGTTATTAAAGATGGAATTAACCAGCCCTATCCGAAGAGGTATTTGTGAAATGCGCGGTACTGTATACGTTGGTGGTAAAGTAACCACTGAAGCTGACTTAGTTGCCCAAGTGGTTAAAAGAGCAGATTAAAAATTATACAAAAAGAAAAAATTATGACCCATCCTTTTACTTATATCGATCCCAATGCAAAAATTGCTCCCAATGTGAAAATTGATCCCTTTACGGTGATTCATGGTGAAGTAACCATTGGAGAAGGCACATGGATTGGCAGTAGTGTCACCATTATGAATGGGACCAAAATTGGAAAAAATTGTCGCATATTTCCAGGTGCAGTGATTGGTGCTGATCCACAAGATTTAAAATTCAACGGAGAAAAAACTACTGTTGAAATTGGGGATGGTACCACCATTAGAGAATTTGTAACCATCAACCGTGGAACTTCAGATAGATGGATTACCAAAGTGGGCAACAATTGTTTGATCATGGCCTACAGTCACATTGCACACGATTGTATCATTGGAAATCATTGTATTTTGAGCAATAGTGTACAAATAGCAGGGCACGTTACCTTAGGCGACTACGCTTGGATTGCAGGGGTGAGTGCGGTGCATCAATTTGTAAACATTGGTCAACACGCTTATATTGCAGGAGGTAGTTTGGTAAGTAAAGATGTGCCCCCTTATATTAAAGCAGTCCGCAATCCATTAAGTTATGGTGGCGTCAATAGCGTTGGATTAAAAAGAAGAGGGTTTGATTTAGAAAAAATTAATCACATATTGGATATCTACAGATATATTTTTAGCAAAGGCATGAACACTACACAAGCACTTGAATTTATTGAAGAAGAAATTCCAGCTACCGATGAGCGCGACGAAATTGTAACTTTTGTAAGAGAAAGTGGACGTGGCGTAATTAAAAGATTTGGGAAAGGTGTGGTGGAAGAAGATTAGTCATGACAAAAATTAGCCTAAAAGAAGCAGGTAAGCGTTTTAATAAAGATTGGATTTTTTCTGATCTACATTTTGATTTCAATCAAGGCCAACATTATGCCATCATTGGCAACAATGGTTCTGGAAAAAGTACTTTACTACAAATTATTGCTGGCTATGGCAGTTTAACCAAAGGAAAAATTGATTGGGAAGGTCATGATGCTACCAGCATTTTTCAAGACATTAGTTTTGCTGCACCGTATTTAGAACTGGTAGAAGAATTTACTACGCTGGAACAAATTCATTTTCACACGCAATTTAAATCATTACAAAAACAATTGACTGTTGAAAGTATTATTGAATTGATAGGATTAAAAAAAGCAGCCGATAAACAAATCAGGTATTTTAGTAGTGGTATGAAACAAAGACTTAAACTGGCTTTAGCTATTTTTTCGGACAGCCCTATTTTATTATTGGATGAACCCTGCAGCAATTTAGATAAAGAAGGTTACGAATTATACCATCACTTGATGTCCAAGTACGCCATGCATAAGCTAATTATTGTAGGAAGTAATGATACTGCCGAATACCAATTTTGTAGTCAATATTTAAATTTAATGGACTACAAATCAAAATCAATCGAAGCCAAGTACTAGCTTCTGCTGGTAATCATCAAATTTAAATCGGTATACTTTAAATCGAATTTTGCGCTGATATAAAAATCGGTTAAGGCGCCTTTGTATAAATAAATTCCTTCTCTTAAATGTGCTTGCTGCCAAATAATTTCAGACAAGCCCCCCAAATCTCCCACTTGCACTAATAAAGGCATAAGTACATTGCTAATGGCCTGACTTGCTGTTCGTGCAAATCCACTTGGTATATTGGGCACACCGTAATGAATCACATCATGCTTAATCATGATGGGGTTTTCATGATTGGTCAATTCACTGGTTTCAAAACAACCGCCACGATCAATGGCTACATCAATAATGATGCTGCCTGGACGCATGGCAGCGACCATCTCTTCACTCACCACAATAGGAGCTCGGCCAAAATCATTCCTCAAAGCACCCACAGCAACTTCACAGGTTTTTAACTGCTTCGCCAATATTTTTGGTTCTAATACAGAGGTCCAAACTCTTTGTCCTAAATTATTTTGAAGTCTTTGCAATCTGGAAACATTGTTGTCAAATACTTTTACACTGGCTCCCAATGCCAAGGCATTGCGCGTAGCAAATTCACCAATAATGTCTGCGCCAATAATGACCACTTTAGTAGGTGGCACACCACTAATTCCACCCAATAAAATGCCTTTGCCCTGATTAAAATTACTTAGATACTGACCAGCAATCAACATCACCGCACTTCCTGTAATCTCCCCCATGCTTCTTAAGATGGGATAATTCTGATTTTCATCTTTAATATTTTCAATAGCGAGTGCAGTAATTTTTTTAGCCATCAATTGCACCATCAACTCTTTTTTTAATGCCGTTAAATGCAAAGGAGAAATAATAGTTTGATGCATTTGCAAGTAGGGCAAGTCGGCTTCTACAGGCGGTGCCGTTTTTACCAAAACAGGACATTTGTATACTGCCTCCTTTTCAAAAACAATGGTAGCCCCTGCTTCTGAATAATCATTATCAGTATACCTACTTCCTTCACCCGCTTTAGATTCCATCAATACCTGATGCCCATTGGCTAACAAAACACTCACTGCTTCGGGAATCAATCCAATTCTATTTTCCTGAAATGCAATTTCTTTAGGAATGCCAATCAATAAAGGTTTGCTTTTGGGTGGAATGTCCAATACTTCCTCCTGTGTTTCATAAGAAAATGAAGATGAAATTTGCGGCTTGATGGAGCTCATATCAAAAATTTACTATGAAGGTATAAAAATCCGTCTATGTTCAGGATCTAAAATTTCAATTACAAAATGCTGTGTGCCTTCTGGCAAGAGGCCAATGGCCTTTTCTGGCCATTCTACAAAACACATGTCCGCTTCATCAAAAGCGGCTTCCATGCCTGCGCGTGCTGCTTCTTTTTCATTTTCCAATCGATACCAATCCATATGGTAGACCATTTTCCCTTTGGCATCATACTGATTCATCAATGCAAATGTGGGACTAGTAATGGCATCTTGGATGCCCATCTGCTTGCCTATGGCAGCAATCAAAGTGGTCTTGCCTGCGCCCATGGGGGCATAAAAAGCCCAAACTGGTTTAGCGGCAAATTGTTTTATTAAATCAGCAGCAATTTCCTCTAATTGATTGATATCATAAATCCTATCCATACTGCAAAGATAGGTGAACGCATACATAATGTCTTCGTACCTTTACATGGTAAATGAGCCCTATGGAAAAAATACAGTGGAAGGTAGATGGCATGAGTTGCACCAATTGTGCGCTCTCGATTCATAAGTATTTGCAAAGCAATGGCATTGTAGAACCCAAGGTAAGTTTTATGGAAGGCGAGGTTCAATTTGAAATGGCTAAGGAAACCAACAAAGAAAAATTAATCAAAGGCATACAAAGTTTAGGTTATAAAGTGCGTGGTCAGGAAGAAGCAGCGCCGAAGAAAAAATTCCTTGACAACAATCGAGACCGTGCATTATTTTGTTTTTTGTTTGCATTACCTATTTTGATTCCCATGTTGCCAGGCATTCATTTGCATTTTATGATGCAGCCCTTGGTTCAATTGGTATTGACTACTCCTGTTTTTATAGTAGGCATGGGTTATTTTGGGAAAAGTGCCTGGTACAGTATCACTAAAGGCATACCCAATATGAATGTGCTTGTAGCCATTGGTGCATTGGCTTCGTTTGGATATAGTTTGTATGGCACTATCATTGGACAAGGAGAAACCTTTGCCTATTATGAAACTACCGCTACCATTATCACCTTGGTGTTTTTTGGAAATTATTTAGAAGATGCATCTGTTCAATCTACCCAACGTGCCTTAAAAGATTTAGTGAAAGCACAAAAAGTGATGGCCAATATGATTGTGTTTGATGAAAATCACAAGGAAATTATCTTTAATGTAGAAAGCAATACTTTAAAAGTAGGTGACATTGTATTAATCAATGCAGGAGAAACCATCCCCATGGATAGTAAAATATTATGGGGCGAAGCCAGTGTGAATGAATCAATTGTTACTGGAGAAAGCGTTCCAGTTTATAGAAAAATGCACGACTTATTATTAGGTGGCAGTACCATTGACAATGGCACCGTAAAAGCTTATGTAACTGCTGTAGGTGACGATACTGTACTTGCGAATATTTTAAAAATGGTTAAAGCAGCACAAGGTGAAAAACCACCCGTGCAAATTTTGGCCGATAAAATTAGTGCCATTTTTGTACCCACTGTTTTAAGCATTGCACTCATCACACTGCTCGGAAATTATTTTTTTACTGAGATTGGTTTTGGTCAAAGCATGTTGCGCGCCATAGCCGTCTTGGTCATTTCCTGTCCCTGCGCGATGGGCTTGGCAACCCCAGCTGCTATTGCAGTGGGCCTGGGCCGAGGTGCACGCAATGGCGTACTTTTTAAAAATGCAAAAAGCTTAGAGACTTTTAAAGACATCAAACAAGTGGTGTTTGATAAAACTGGCACATTAACAACAGGGCATTTTGATTTGGCCCAATTTAAAGTACAAGAAGGCATTGCAGAAGATTACTTTAAGATGCTTACCTATTCCTTAGAAAAATATTCCAATCATCCTATTGCAAAATGCATCAGCACGCATTGGAAAAATACAGAATCTATTAAATGGCAAAAGATTGAAGAAGTAAAAGGCATGGGCATTCATGCAACTGATAAAGAAGGCAATATTTATTGGGCTGGTTCTTTTAAAACATTGGGCAAGATCCATACCGAAGACGGACACAATGTATACATTCAAAAAAATAATCAGCTTTTAGGTTGGATTGACGTTGCTGATCAAATAAGAATGGAAGCCAAAGACATCATCGATACTTTACACAAGCAAGGCGTACATACAGTCTTATTAAGTGGAGATAGAAAAGAAAAATGTGAGCAAGTAGGAAAAGCATTAGGTATTCAAGAAATTATTGCAGAGCAAAGTCCCGAGGATAAATTGAATAAGTTAGATGCACTGACAAAAATTAGTCCAACTGCCATGGTAGGCGATGGCATCAATGATGCCCCTGCTTTAGCCAAAGCAACTATTGGTATATCATTAAGCAATGCTTCCCATATTGCCATTCAAAGTGCTCAAGTTATTTTAATGAATCAAGGTTTAAAAAATTTACCTATGGCTTTAGGTTTGGGTAGGAGAACCTATGAAACCATCAAAGAGAATTTGATATGGGCCTTTTCTTATAATATCATTGCCATACCAGTAGCTGCTTTAGGATTATTAGGTACTTGGGGACCTACTTATGGCGCACTCATCATGGGTTTGAGTGATGTGGTATTGGCCATTAATTCATTGAGGTTATTTAAGAAAAAATTAGTTTAGCTTTTTTGGAAACTCCTCAAGACATATTAAAGCATTATTGGGGCTATGCTAATTTTAGACCTCAACAACTCTCTATAATCAATGCAGTATTGGAAGGCAAAGATGTGCTTACTTTATTGCCTACAGGTGCTGGTAAATCTTTATGTTTTCAATTACCCACCTTATATCAAAAAGGAATTTGTGTCATTATTAGCCCATTGATTGCACTCATGCAGGACCAAGTAAAAGATTTATTGAGTAAAAATATCAGTGCTGTTAATTTAGGTGGCGAAATTCAACAAGAACAAGAAGAAATTATATTATCAGATGCATTGAAAGGAAAATATAGTTTCATTTACTGTTCCCCCGAAAAATTAGCACAGAAAAGTTTTCAAAATTTTTTACAAAAACTACCTATTACTTTATTTGCCATTGATGAAGCGCATTGTATTTCGCAATGGGGTTATGACTTTAGACCCTCCTATCGTAAATTAGACATCTTAAAAAAATATTTCCCCAAGGTACCCGTTTTAGCGATGACCGCCTCTGCCATACCCATGGTGCAAGCCGACATCATCAAACAACTAAAATTATCCAATTGCACCGTAATAACGGATAGCTTTTTAAGACCAAATATTACCTACCGTGTCCAAAAAGTTCCTGTTAAATTACAAGCGCTTAGAAAAGAATTAAACGAAACCAAGGGCAGTGTAATAATTTATTGTACTACCAGAAACGGTGTTACCCAATTGGCACAAATTTTAAAAGATTATGGCTACCCTGTAGCTGCCTACCATGCAGGCATGCCTATTGCCCTTAGAGCGTCAATGCAAACAGAATGGATGAACAACAAAACACAAATTATTGTTTGTACCAGTGCTTTTGGAATGGGTATTAATAAGCCAGATGTACGCGCCGTTATTCATTTTGATTTACCAAATAGTTTGGAACAGTATTATCAAGAAGCAGGCAGAGCAGGAAGAGATGGTCAAGCTGCACAAGCTGTTTTATTTTTTCAACAAAATGATTGGGCGTATTGGACCTCACTTCAAGAAAAAAAATATCCATCTATTGAAATCATTAAAAACGTATACCAGCACCTTGCTGATTTTGTTAAGTTGCCCATTGGCATTGGCGAAAAACAACAATTTATTTTTGACTTTGAAGCTTTTTGTATTCGTTTTAAATTAGATAAAATCATTGCACGTAATGCACTTCAATGGATAGAACAAGAAGGGCATGTAAAATTTTCTGCTACCTCGTTCAAACCTTCAATGGTGCAAGTAGTAGCAGACAGAGCTACTCTTGAACAATATGCGCAAAACAATCCTATAGCGGGAGTGGTCTTACAAACCATTTTAAGAACCTACGGTGGCATCATTGATGGACCACAATACATCAATGAAAATTTATTGGCCACGCTCTTACAAAGAGACATTCCCTTTGTACAAAAAACTTTAATTTTTTTAGCACAAACTGGTCAAATTACTTACGAGCAAAAAGACAATCAACCTGCAGTACAGTTTTTATGGAACCGAACGGCTGCTGCATTTATGAAGATTGACTTGGACAATTATCAATTAAGAAAGTCTGCATTTATCAAGCGGATTGAGCATTTCACCGACTATGTTTGGGGTACCCAAATGAAGTGTAGAAGCGCTTATCTTGCCAATTATTTTGGAGAAAAAAATCCAAGTAACTGTAAAATATGCGACCTTTGTAAGGCAAGTCAATAAGCAACACTTTAACAATACATTATAAAACAAGTTTTAAACAGCTGGTTTTTAACAAAACATTGGAATCTAACTATTTACTAAGGCACTTAAATATAGTTTCTTTGTATTCGAAGAAAAAAGCAAACTTCATAAACAATTAAAAACGACAAAAAATGGAAGATAAGAAAAAATATAAAATATTACTTTGCGAAGACGACAGCAACTTAGGTTTGGTACTAAAAAATTATTTAGAACTAGACGAGTATGAAGTAATATTAGAAAGAGATGGCAGATTGGGATTAGCCGCTTTTCAAAGAGAGAAATTTGACCTTTGCTTGCTAGATGTAATGATGCCCAATGTAGATGGTTTTACCTTGGCCGAAGATATTAGAGACATTGATCCAGAAGTACCTTTGTTTTTCTTAAGTGCAAAAACTTTAAAAGAAGACATCATTCATGGCTATAAATTAGGGGCAGACGATTACATCACCAAGCCATTTGACAGCGAGGTTTTATTGTTAAAAATAAAAGCCATCATTAAAAGAAATGAAGAAGATAATAAGGTAAGCGATCATATTGAATTTGAATTGGGCCGCTATCATTTTAATCCAAGATTAAGAGAATTAAAAATTAATGACCACAACCAAGTACTTTCTCCTAAAGAAAATGAATTGCTTAAAATGTTGGCCGAAAATAAAAACGATTTATTAACGCGTGAAAAAGCTTTAAAGAGAATTTGGGGCAGCGATACCTATTTCAATGGTAGAAGCATGGATGTGTACATTGCCAAATTAAGAAAATACTTAAAAGAAGATGATCAAATTGAAATCGTTAACATTCATGGTAACGGATTTAGATTGGTAGTAGCTTAGTCTATCATTTTTAACCTATAAAAAAAGGTCCCGAAAGTATAAGCTTATCGGGACCTTTTTTATTGAAAATTATTTTTCGATTATCTAAACAATTCAGGATTATTAGAAGCATGACCAAAAGGGGGCTTCTTTCCTAAGTGCTTATAGGCTTTCTGCGTTACTTCTCTACCTCTTGGGGTTCTTTGTAAAAACCCTTCTTGAATTAAGAAAGGCTCGTATACTTCCTCAATGGTGCCCGACTCCTCACCTACTGCAGTGGCAATGGTACTAATGCCAACTGGGCCTCCTTTGAATTTTTCAATAATGGCAAGTAATATTCTATTGTCCATTTCATCTAGTCCATGTTCATCTACATTCAATGCCTTTAAAGCATGTTGCGTAATGCCCATGTCTACTTTACCATCATTCAATACTTGGGCAAAATCACGCACCCTTCTTAATAATCCATTCGCAATTCTGGGTGTACCCCTACTTCTTCTTGAAATTTCTCCAGCAGCAGCTGAATTAATATTTACATTCAATATACCCGCACTTCTTACAATAATTTTTTCAATCACCGAAGCTGGATAGTATTCTAATCTGGATTTAATACCAAATCTTGAAAGTAAAGGCGCCGTTAACAATCCACTTCTTGTAGTAGCCCCCACCAAAGTAAAAGGATTTAAATTAATTTGAATGCTTCTTGCATTGGGGCCACTATCAATCATGATATCTATCTTATAGTCCTCCATGGCTGCATATAAGTATTCTTCCACCACCGTGCTTAAACGGTGTATCTCATCTATAAATAAAACATCATTGGGTTCTAGACTCGTTAATAAACCTGCCAAGTCACTTGGCTTTTCAATCACAGGACCTGAGGTCTCTTTTATTTGTACGCCCATTTCATTGGCCACAATCCTACTTAAAGTAGTTTTTCCTAAACCTGGGGGACCATGAAATAAAATATGATCCAAAGGTTCTCCACGCATTTTGGCGGCTTTTATAAAAATGCTCAAATTATCAATCAATTGAGGCTGCCCCGTAAATGCATCCATTTCCTTAGGACGAATGCTGTTTTCAAACTCCTTATCTAAGGGGTTCAAATCATTCGAGCTATCTAATATGGGATTGGACATGTAGTGATGGTTTAATGAAAGCAAATTATTTGGTGGCTGGATAAGGCTTCTCTAACAAATACTTGTATATAAATTTATTCTTTAAGTCGGCAAAATGTTTGCCTTTTGCAGCGCCCCATCCATGCCTTCCTCCAGGATACAACATGAATTCAACCTCTTTCCCATTGTCTTCTAATGCACTTAACAATTGAATGGAATTTTGCATGTGCACATTGTCATCAGAAGTGCCATGCACCAATTGTAGGGTGCCTTTAAAATTTTTAATATAAGTCAGTACACTGCCCGATTTGTATCCTTCTGGATTTTCTTTAGGCGTATCCATGTATCTTTCTGTATAATGGGTATCATACAATTCCCATGAAGTAACACTTCCGCCAGCCATGGCATGTGTGAATACAGAAGCACCATAAGTTAATGCATAACAACTCATGTAGCCACCATAACTAAATCCTGTAATACAAATCTTTTTAGGATCTGCATTTCCATTGGCAATAAACCATTTTGCCATGGTCATATAATCTTCCATTTCCCAATGACCTAAATCTCTATACATATAATTTACACCCTCTTTTCCAAAATGCCCACTGGCTCTGTGATCAAACGCAACTTGTATCAAACCCTCTTTGGCCATATTTTCTGTATAAGCAGGATTTGACCAGCTGTCCATTACAGTGCCTGCATTGGGACCTCCATAGATACTTACAAGCATGGGATATTTTTTATTTGGATCCATATTTTTAGGCCAGGTAACCAATGCTGGTAAATCAAACAAACCATCTGCACTTTTGATATGTATCAATTCTGTTTTTGCAAAATCTGTTAAATTAAAACTGCTGTCTACTACTGTGGCCAATGATTCTATAAGGGGTTCCCCTTTTTTAGGAATCGTTATCACCGAAAAACGAGTTGGTGTCTTTGCATTACTGTATACCCCCACAAAATGCTTTGCATCAGGCGCTAAATAAATTTCAGTATAATTAAAATCCCCTGTCGATAATCTCTTAAAATTTTTTCCATCCATACCAACACTGTAAAAATCTACCCTTGCTGTATTTTCAATACCACGTGCAGTGAAATAAATTGTTTTAGTAATTTCATCGATGCGCTTGATATCGGTTACAGTATATCTTCCCGATGTAATGGCATTTTGCAAATCCCCATTCATATTGTACAAATACAATTGATTCCATCCACTTGCATCCGATTGTGCGATATACCCCTTGTTATTTGCTAAAAAATGAATTTTACCACCCACTCTGTCTTCTAAATCAACCCATGTTTTTTGATACTCTTTATACACCTCTTTTTTTGAACCTGCAGCCATATCAATTTCATATATTTTTAAATTATTTTGACCACGATCCATCCAAGGAATCCAAAGGTTTTGGTTATTAGGATTCCAAATAGGCCAGCCAAAATATTGATCATCTTGTTCATTAAAATCGGCCCAAATAATTTTTCCACCGGTTGGAACAGCCCAACCAATTTTTACTGCTGGATTGGGATCGCCCACTTTTGGATACCTGGTTTCCTCTATAGAACCATGCTGGCCCTCACTATTGTAAATGGGGAACATAGGTACATTGCGTTCGTCAAAACGCATAAATGAAATGTATTTGCTGTCCGGACTCCACCAAAATGCGCGGTACCTAGAAGGTCTACCAAAAATTTCCTCATAATACACCCAACTCGCATAACCATTTAAAATGCCTTTTGTGGTTTCATTGGTAATCGCCACTTCTTTCTTATCTGCTAAGTTTAATGTATATAAATTATTGTTTTTAGTATAGCCCACATATTTTCCATCTGGAGACACTACAGGATTTTTTTCTTCATCCGCATCAAATGTCAATTGTGTCTCGGTGTCATTTTCTCTTAAAAATAAATTGGCATTTTTTATAAAAACTTTTGCTGGTTCTTGTTTAACAATGGTTGTTT
>Ga0194047_10000807_pt1 | contig 19920 bp, 14 predicted proteins | sample JunL225m_MetaG_2_FD_160070 | JGI IMG/M metagenome (GOLD analysis project Ga0194047, IMG submission 160070) | Anoxic zone freshwater microbial communities from boreal shield lake in IISD Experimental Lakes Area, Ontario, Canada - Jun2016-L221-5m | ecosystem: Environmental > Aquatic > Freshwater... | reverse complement strand
GCCACGGGAACTGATGGCCTTTATCAGCATATTAACATGCCTGATGGCACCTACGCACTGACCAGCGCTAAAGTGTCCGGGACTGCTGATGCTGTACACGCCAACGATGCGCTTGCCGCTCTGAAAATGGCGGTAGCCATGAATCCCAATACCGATGGCAGCGCAGTGTCGCCATATCAGTTTTTGGCGGCTGATATCAACAAGGATGGAGTAATCAGGGCTGCAGATGCTCTCAATATCCTCAAGATGGCAGTCAAGCTGGATACAGCGCCAGCAAATGAGTGGCTGTTTGTGCCGGAGAGTGTTGGCAGCGAGAGCATGTCACGCACCCATGTCATCTGGCCGGATAATCCAGTACCGGTGACGCTGGATGTGGATCAAGAGCTTCATTTGATTGGGATTGTGAAAGGTGATGTTGATGGCAGTTGGGTGGCGTAAGGTTTTTTGGTACATTTTTTACTGTTTGACAATGAGGAAGGGGCACCAAAAATCTGTGTTTTTTTCTCTTGTACAACAGGTTGAATAACATACTATTATGCCAAATCCATCAACATCTTCGGGGACGACCACCTTCGCATTGAGCGGTGTAAGTACTCTTGATCCATTGCTCAATGAACAATATATAAAATGGACTGTGGCTTCTTCGTCATCAGGTGTGGAGCTTTCCTACAGCTTTCCCTGGAGTGATGGAGCTTCTGCGTATTGGCAATCTGAGTACAGTAAGTATGCTGAACCAGATGCCGAAGTGTATTTTGCTTTGAATGCAGCTCAACAGTCAGCAGTGGCACAGGCGCTGCAAGCTTGGGCAACGGTGGCGGCGATCACGTTTACCGAAGTGGCAGATACCGAAAATAACGTTGGAGATTTTCGTTTCGCATTCTCTTCTGCGATTGGTGATGGTATCTGGGGGTACTGCTATTATCCCAACAACTACTGGGCAAGCGCTGCTGATGTTTGGATCAATCCATCATTTAACGGTGAAAGTGACTGGGCTGGCGGATCGTACAATGAACTCTCCCTTATCCATGAAATTGGCCATGGACTTGGCCTGAAACATCCCGGAAATTATAATGTTTCAGGGGGTGGAACAGATGGCCCTTATCTGCCGGCAGATCTCGATTTCAGAGACAAGACTGTTATGTCCTACAATGACAAGAATTTCTGGTTTTTGTATCCCGGCCAGAACAGATATACAGGGATTTTCCCTTCAACCCCGATGGTGTACGATATTGCTGCCATCCAATACCTGTATGGGGTGAACAATACTTACCACACAGGGACGAATACCTACAGTTTTGATCCGGCAACCCCTTTTTTCTGTACTCTTTGGGATGCAGGTGGCAAAGATACTCTTGATCTGTCGAATTTCACCACGGCCTGCGATATCGACTTGATACCTGGCCACTACTCATCAATTCGATATAGCAGTGTTGGGACTATAGATGACCTCTATGATGGCACCGATAATCTTGGTATTGCCTATGGCGCTATTATTGAAAATGTCGTTGGTGGTTCCAATACAGATATCATTACTGGCAACATTGCCCGTAATATGTTGGCTGGTGGGGGCGGGAATGATACGTTCATTGGGGGGGCAGGGAATGATACTCTTGATGGCGGAGATGGTATCGATACCGCAGAGTTCAGTGGTCACTATGCAGAGTATGACATCCGTTACGATCCGGCTACCTTCACCTTTATCGTCAGAGACAATATCACCTCTCGTGACGGCACCGACTCTGTTCTTTCTGTGGAAAACTTTGTGTTTGCCGATACAACAATCCTTGCCACCGATATCCGTGATTTTACTACAGAACCACAGGCGGGATTGACCATCAAGGGGATCAGCATGTCAACGTATACCAGGACTGGCTATGATGGCCCTGCGTACACAACGTTACTTGCCAATGCGCTTGATAGTGGCGCGAACTTTGTAGAACTGAGCAGTGTGTCGGTTATTGATCTTGATACCGGTGCGGTAAAAGAGTGGATCAAGAGCACGGACGGTTATAACATGACCGCAAGTCTTGACAGTGTTGAACAGGCCATTGTTGAGGCTCAGGATCAGGGGCTGAGTGTTTTTCTGAAGCCACAGATTAATGCCTTAAACCCCTCATTATCGTTTTATAGTGGCAATGAATACAGTAATCTTACCGATATAAACGCTGTCATTTCCGATCCTGCCGCCTTCTTTGCCGGCTATAAAGCGTACATCCTGAACTGGGCGGTGTTGGCTGAGAAATATAATGTTCCACTGCTCTCCATCGGCAATGAGATGCTGTCGGCCACGAAGGCAGAGTTTACCAGTTATTGGATTGATATTATCGCCAGTGTACGCGAAGTCTATAGTGGCAAGCTGACCTATTCTGCATTTACGGAAATGGTCTATTTGCCAAACGATGAAGCAAATAATATTCGGTTTTGGGATAAGATTGATTACGTGGGAGTAGACGTTTATCCCGATTTTCCGACTGGAATGGCCACACCAACGGTTGCTCAGCTTGATGCCGAATGGACATCGCAAGGCTGGAGGCACTATCTGGAAACTCTTGCAGAAAAGACAGGAAAAGAGCTTCTTTTCACTGAAACCGGGGCAGGCAGTTATGCCGGAGCGGCGAACAGAAGCGCCTATACTGATGCACTGATTGGTGAGCCAGATACACAACGAGACGATGTGACACAGGCCAACTGGTATCAAAGTTTTATCAAGACATGGGGTGGAACAGAGATGCCTGAATGGCTGGCCGGGATTTTTTTCTGGAATAACGATCCTGAGGCCACCGGCTTACATTATGCAAATGGATACGCCATACACGAAAAAGCGGCGGGTGTTATTGTTACAAGCTTTTTCGATGGAACCAACTATCTCTCAGCAGCACAGAACAGCTTTACAGGCAGCAGCAGTAACGACAACATCGCGCTGTATGGTACTGCTGGCTCGGTCAACACAACTTGTCCAGTACATGACCCCCTGGTAACACGTGCAAACACCTTTACCTCCACGGTCACCATTTATCTTAATGGCTCTATTACCAATGGTGAGGCTCCAACAGTGCACTTCTACATCAATGGTACTGATATGGGCACCAGGGAGTTGAGTCATATACCCAGCTCCTGGATTGATCCCACCGGGCTTGTCAGTAGTGATCTTGTTCCATTCAGTTTTCAGGTTGACAGCCTGGTGATTGATGAGATTAAGGTGGCCATTGAACCTCCTGTTATAGCAAATTCTCAGGTGTATATTGATGCAGTCACTCTTAATGGCGTCTCTCTTGCCTTGAGCAATGTCAGCTATTATCCGCTGAGTGGTTCAGAAGAGAGCTATCCATTACCTTATGGAGCGCTCAAGAATGGGGGTTACGTCCTGATTGACCCTTCACCCTATACCTACACGCTTGCTGACCAGCCCGGCACAGAAGCCAATCCAATAACCATCGATGGAGGCGGAGGTTTTGATACCGTTTATATGCTTGGTGCACCCCATTCATACAGCATCAGTTCGGACAGCGCTGGCGTCACCTCGCTTGACAGCCATGGATTATTTCAAAATTCAGTGTTGAGCAATATCTCGGCCATCGAATTTGCTGATGGCAGTCAACTTGCGGGTGGGCACTGGAGTACAACAGGGGAGAGCAATGTTCCGATTGGCAACGACATTGTGCTGACCTTCGAGACGCTGATCAAGAAAGGTTCAGGAACAATAGCGATTCACTCCGGGAGCGAGGTCGGTACGGTCGTCGAAAGTTACGACGTGGCAACGAGCACGAATCTGGCCCTCTCCGGCAGTACACTCACCATCAACCCTGCGGCTGATCTTGCAGAAGGCAATCATTACTTTGTTACCGTTACTGACGGGAGCCTCACTGACCTTGCCGGCACAAGCGTTGCAGCCGCTTCGACGTACGATTTTACAACAGCGGGTGAGGCGTTTCATCGTCTGACAGGATCGTTGACCTTCTGGAAAACCGGAGCCGCCATTACAGAGGTCACGAGCACACTTGCCTCAACCTCAACAGTCGATATCACTTCCGACAGCATGACCACCATCGATGACCTCTATCAGCACCTCGACATTCCTGAAGGTACCTACTCCCTGACCAGCGCCAAAATATCCGGTACTGCAGAAAGTAACGCCATCAAAGCCAATGATGCGCTTGCCGCCCTGAAGATTTCTGTGGGAATGAACCCCAACGCTGATGGAAGCGCTGTATCGCCATACCAGTACCTTGCGGCAGATGTCAATCATGATGGTCAGGTTACGGCTGCTGATGCACTCAATATTCTGAAGATGGCAGTCAAACTCAGTACAGCGCCAGAAAAAGAGTGGTTGTTTGTGTCGGAGAGTGTTGGAAGTGAAACAATGTCCCGAACCCATGTCGTTTGGCCGGATAATCCGATACCGGTTACACTGGATGGTGATCAAGAGATGGATCTGGTCGGCATCCTCAAGGGCGATGTTAATGGCAGTTGGGTAGTATGACGTAAGTCGGTGCATTTTTTTGGATTCGATAGAGCAATACGCCACTGCTGTTTCGTTCTGGTTTTTGTATATTTACAGTGTAATCATTGTTGTATAGTAATTGCATTTACTGATTCGTGTTATCTATAGATGCAGGCGACACGTTCATGATGTTTCTGTCGATGATGAACGTCATGAGCTAACGTTGTATATTGAAATTGACTATGAAAAAGCTGCCAGTAGGCATACAGACTTTCAGTAAAATCATCGAAGATGATTATCTTTACATTGACAAAACGGAGATTGCCCGGAGCTTGATTGAGCGATATCAATATATTTTTCTGTCGCGACCACGGCGGTCTGTTTCTTGATACTCTGAAAAATATTTTCGAGGGGACACGGGAGGTTTTCCAGGGGCTTCTCATTGAGAAGCCGTGGAATTGGAATGTGAAATATCCGGTCATCACAATAAGTTTCAGCGGAGGGATTCACTCGAAGGTCGATCTTGAGGAGGAATTTTTGCATATACTCAAATCCAATGAGGAGCGGCTTGGGCTGGAATGTGAAAAAAAATCAAAAGTACAATACTTCTTCGCAGAATTATTCAAGAAAGCATCTGAGAAATATCATCAGAAGGTTGTTATTCTGATTGACGAATATGATAAACCGATTCTGGACAATATTGAGAATATCCCGGAGGCTCTCATTATTCGGGATGGAATTCGTGACTTTTATACAAAAATCAAGGAGAGCGATGAGTATCTGCGCTTTGCCTTTCTCACCGGGGTAAGCAAATTCTCCAAAGTTTCGCTCTTCAGTGGTCTGAACAATATCGAGGACATCAGCCTGAACCCCGACTATGGAGCAGTCTGTGGTTACACCCAGTGGGATGTTGACACCGTTTTTGCTCCATATCTCAAAGGCGTGAATATGGAGCAGGTCAAACGGTGGTATAACGGGTATAACTTTTTGGGTGACAAGGTGTATAACCCTTATGATATCCTGCTCTATATCAAGAACAAGCACTTGTTTAAAAACTATTGGTTCGGGACAGGGACACCAAAATTTCTCATTGAACTCATCAAAAAGAACAGCTATTTTATCCCCAGGTTTAATGAATTGCAAGCTGATGAGTCTCTGATCAACAGCTTTGATATTGAAAATCTCAATCTGGAAACCATTCTGTTTCAGACAGGCTACTTGACCATCAAGCGCTTGCTTCCGTTGGACATGGGATTTGGTTATGAGCTGGTATTTCCCAACAAAGAGGTGCAAATGAGTTTTAATAACTCTATTTTGCGTTTCATGGCTATTGTTTCGGAAAAAGAGCCGATTCGCTATGAGCTGCTTGATATCATCAATGCCGGAGATGTTGGAAGTCGGGAACCCGTTATCAAACGCCTTTTCTCAAGCATCGCTTACAATAATTTCACCAACAACTATATCGAGAGCTACGAGGGCTTTTACGCCAGTGTGCTCTATGCTTATTTTGCCAGTATCGGGGTTGACATTATTGCCGAGGATGTGAGCAACAAAGGCCGAATTGACCTGACGCTGAAAGCCGAAGGGAGAACCTTTCTGTTTGAATTCAAGGTGACCGACCAGGAGCCGCTTGAGCAAATCAAGAAGATGAAATATTACGAGAAATATGAAGGAGAGAGATACCTGATTGGTATCGTCTTTGATCCGGTGGCCAGAAACGTCAGCAAGTTCGAATGGGAGAGCGTTTAAGTGTGCCCGCAACAAAAACCTTGCCGCAAGTTCCAACACTGGCTGTTCTGAGAGCAAGCTTTCGTCCCCTCTCCTCAATGGTTGCCTCTTGAAGAGCCTCAGCCAGTGAAAAGATCGCGATTTTGCTCAAAAAGACTCTCCTGAATAAGGTCTTTATTGCAATAATCTCGTCGCCAGCGATCACAACCCCGATCAGAGTCTGAACAGAATAGTTGATGGAGTGCCGGTAAAATGGTACGCTCCATGAACAATCGCATCACTGGGCCGTATAGCTTCTGTATGCTTTGCGGACCCTTCCACTCGAGAAGATGAGAACTATCGCAGCCAGAATCGTAACCAGACATCCCAGGCGAATGGCAGGCCCCGTCCCGAAATGTTCCGAAAGATAGCCGATTTCAAGGTTTCCGATCGGCATGAACCCCATGAATACCATCATATAGAGGCTCATGACCCGTCCCCTGAAGCGGTCGTCAACCGTACTCTGGATGGTAGCGCTAAGCGTCGAAACAGCCGATACCAGCCCGAAACCAGCCAAAAAGAGAAATATAAGCGCTGAAGGCAAAAAAGTGGTCACCGTAAACCCGATAAGGGCGAGAGAAAAGAGGATTGTCCCGCCTGCAATGAAAACAAGGCGATCGATTTTTCTAGAGTAGATGGAGACAAGCACGGTGCCGACAACCGAGCCAAGACCGGACACGCCGTAAAGATAGCCCATTCCCGAAGCATCCATGTGGAAGGTATGCTTGGCAATATAGGGAAGCATGGTAACATAAGACCATGCAAAAATTGAGATAACCGCGATATACAGAATACTCGTCCGGATGACCGGATGCTCCCAGGAGTAATTCAGCCCATCTCTGATAGCCTGCAGAGGATGCTGGCTGATTTTTGCCGCCGGTGTTTTTTTCGTCTCCTTCATGGAGAGCAATGAGATTATAACCGCAAAAAAGCTGACTCCGTTAACCAAAAAAGCCGTCCCTGTACCGGTTGCGGAGATCAGCATACCTGCTATTGCGGGCCCAATAACCCGTGAACCGTTATAGATCGCCGAATTCATCGCAACGGCTGACGCAAGATGCTCGCGCTCCACTATTTCGCCAAGAAAAGCCTGGAGCGCAGGAACATTGAGGGCATTGACACAGCCGAGAAGAAAGGAGAGCACAAGGATAATCCCGAGAGTTACAGTACCAGTCATGGCGAACGTGCCGAGTACAAAAGCAAGCACCATCGCCGCTGACTGCGTCCAGAGAAGAATAGTCCTCTTCGGATAACGGTCAACAACCACACCACCAAACAGCGAGAGAAAAAGTGTCGGCAGTGTGGAGGCGGCAGCGGCAAGCCCAACGTCAAAGGCAGATCCTGTTATTTCAAGCACCAGCCATCCCTGCGCCACCATCTGAATCCAGGTTCCAATCATGGAAATCACCTGTCCCGGAAAATAACGGCGAAAATTCTTGCTCTCAAAGGCGGGAAAGGCTGTCAGGAGTTGCCGTGTAAAGCCACGATTACTTTCTGTGTCAGCGTTATCAGGGGCAGATCCTGGGAAATCTTCGGCAGGTAAGGTCATCGCCTTTATTACATCCATTGATTAAAGCTCAAAGGTATCAAAAGAATGCTGAAAATCCTGCTGGCAAGTCCACGGTGAACATAATACTCTTCAACGGTTTTTCATCAAAAAGTACGCGGAAAATAATTTGATGCTACCGCGAAAAGTATAAAAAAATAGCACAAAACCAGTAAAGCGGAATACTATTACTTCTTTAAAAAAAATTTGCTGTACATTTATGCTTCCGTTGAAATTGCCATTTATTCGACGGTGTTTATAACTTTTATCAACAAAAAAAGGAGAAACTTTCGATGAATGTCGTAAATCCGGAGGCGATCGGAGTATTCGGGCTTGTTGTTACCGTCTGGGTGTTCGGGCTTGAACAGTTGGGGTTCGGACTTGACAAAGAGACTGATCATGCAAAATTGGGACGGAATCTCGGCCATGTAGCCCTCTATTTTGGCGGCCTTACCCAGCTTTTCACCGCAGTCTGCATGTACCTGTTTGACATGGGGATACCACCGGAAACCCGAATTTACCTGGGAACTATTTTTGCCACTTACGGTATGTTCTGGGTTGTTGTTGCCATGCATTTCTACAATCCCGGCGACAAAAAAGTATACGCACACCTCTTTCTTGGTATCTTTTTTATTACAGCAGTCTTTAGCTACAAAGCCATTCTTCTCGGCAAAATATGGCCTTTAGCTACCGTGCTGCTGCTCATCAATGTGCTGACCATCCTGCTACCATTTGCATGGTACAAGCAGAGCCCGTTGATCACAAAAATCTGCGGCGCAACAAATGTTGCCATCGGCCTTTGTGCCCTGCCGATTCTCTTTAAGGCCCTCGGAGTTTAATCTGCCGCCCCTTGCCCGAAACAACCATCAGTTTTTCGGTTGTTTCGGGCCACACCAACTCTTTTACAGCGCAACACAGCCTTTTGCCTGTCATTATTGTTCCTCATTACAAAATCAATTGTTATTTTGGCACTCTTTCTCCTCTTTAAAAAAGAGAACATTGCCTGAACATAAGAACCGATGATAGCACTGCACCTCTCCATACTCGACGGGGCTCCGGTACTCTGGAGTGAGGGGAAAAAGATCGGGATGCTGAAAGAGTTGCGACTGGCTACGGCTGGTATGGGCATATTTTCCCTTCGCAGCAACACGACAAAAGAGTTTTGCGTCTGGCTACCCAGCCAAGGACAAAAACCTGTTCCATCGTCTCCGCTTGTCGGTACGGCACCCGACGTCAGCGACAAGGAGAGTCTCCTGCCATTTCCGATTACCGCGCTTCGCCTGAGTTCCAATACGCTGTTCGAGCTTTCCCTTCTCACTGAAAAGGGGAACATTCCGGCCAATGGCATTATCTTCGGACACTCTCTCCTATGGATGCGTCAAGTACTGAAAATTGCGCTCAACATTATCAGAAACCAGTCGCTGCTGCCTTCACTGGTCAAAACCGACACCGTCTGGAACGCTCTATGGATGCCATTCCCTGACAACACGACGTTCCTTGCTCTTGAAAAGCTTGCGGAAACCATGCCTGCAGTATGTCGAGCACTCAGCAAACCTGACGCTCAACCTCCAGAAGCTCCAAAACAGGTGGTGCTCAGGCAGTTTCTCTCTTTTGTGGTCAATGCCCTGCAACGTCCCTCTGAACAATCAGTTCCTCCAAAAGTCTCCGAATTCGAGAGTATTCATGATGCGTGGCTCTATGCATTGAACAATAATCCCGCCCGTATCCTGTGGAAACGCGAACCGGAGATTGAGGAGTTTGCTCGCCAGCTCAACGCGTGGCGCCGTCCAATTGACGTGCTTGAACGCTCACCATTCAAATTCTGCTTTCACTTGACTGAGCCTCCACTGAAAGGGAAAAAAATGGAGCAGTGGAATATAGCCTATCAACTGCAGTTGAAAACGGATCCGAGTCTGATTCTGGAGGCACGGGAGCTCTGGAAACCAGAAAGCGCCGCATCGCAGCATATTGCCTCCTGCGCTGCAGATTGTACTGAATTCATGCTCACGGCGCTGGGACAAGCCTCAGGCCTTTACCCGGCAGTCACCCAAAGCCTGAAAAAGAAAAATCCGGGAGGCTTCGACCTTGATACTGAGGGCGCTTACAAGTTTTTGCTGGAGTATGCTGAACTGTTGCGAAGCGCAGGCTTTGTTGTTATGCTTCCGTCGTGGTGGGTTGGCCGGAGAGGGTTCAACCGTATTGGCATCAAGACGAAAGCCAAACTGCCTTCCATGAAGGGGAGCGGATCAGGCCTTACCCTTGACCGTATGATTGCGTGTAATTATGCCGCTGCGCTTGGCAATGATGAGCTTGATCTGCAAGAGCTGAAAACACTGGCAGAATTAAAAGCGCCTCTGGTGAGAGTGCGTGGGCAATGGACACAGATTGATCATAAAGAGCTTGCCAGCGCTGTTCGTTTTCTTGAGACCCATCCCACAGGAGAACTTTCAGCCAGAGAGCTTCTCTCAACAGCGCTGGGCACCCGGAAAAAAGAGGAGGGCATCCTGGTTCGTGCCGTTGAAATCGAAGGGTGGCTTCAGGAACTTCTTGAAAAGCTCTCTGGCCAGGGACAATTTGAGATGATCCCGCCGCCCGAAGGGTTTCATGGAACGCTTCGGCCCTATCAGGAACGGGGCTTTTCATGGCTTTCTTTTCTCCGCAAATGGGGGCTTGGCGCCTGCCTTGCTGATGATATGGGCCTCGGCAAAACCATCCAGACACTTGCCATGATACAGAGAGATCGGGCGAAAGGAGTAAAAAAAGCGGTGCTCCTGATTTGCCCGACCTCAGTCGTCAACAACTGGCGAAAAGAGGCCGAACGGTTTACGCCTGACCTGGCTGTTCTGGTGCATCACGGCACTGAAAGGATGAAAACGACGGCTTTTCGCAAAGCGGCCAGTGCGTCTGCCATTGTCATTTCAACCTACGGTCTGCTGCAACGCGACATCGAACTCCTCACGAAAGTTCCTTGGGTAGGAATTATTCTGGATGAGGCGCAGAACATCAAAAACCCTGAAACGAAACAGTCAAAAGCGGCAAGAACCATTCGGGCAGATTACCGTATTGCCCTGACTGGCACACCTGTTGAAAATCATGTCGGCGACCTCTGGGCACTCATGGATTTTCTTAATCCAGGTTTTCTCGGAACCCAGCACTTTTTCAGAGAGAACTTCTATACCCCGATACAGTGGTATGGTGATACTGATGCATCCACACGACTGAAGTCACTGACCGGGCCATTTATTTTGCGCCGCATGAAAACAGACAAGTCAATTATTTCCGATCTGCCCGACAAGATTGAAATGAAGGAGTATTGCTTGCTCACCAAAGAGCAGGCATCACTCTACAAGGCGGTTGTGAATGATCTTCAGGAGAAAATAGAGAACGCCGAAGGCATTGACCGGCGAGGGCTGGTACTCGCTCTGCTGCTTAAACTCAAACAGGTCTGCAACCATCCGGCACAATTTCTCGGGGACAACTCTGCTCTTGAACGCCGTTCAGGCAAGTTGCTACGGCTGACGGAGCTGCTTCATGATATCCGCGAAGCTGGTGAAAAAACACTGCTCTTTACCCAGTTTACCCAGATGGGAACAATGCTCCAGCACTATCTGCAGGAACTTTTCGGAGAAGAGGTGCTTTTTCTGCATGGTGGAGTCAGCAAAAAAAAGCGGGATGAGATGGTTGAAATTTTTCAGAAGAGCAGCAGCAATTCGCCATCAATCTTTATTCTCTCCCTGAAAGCCGGAGGAACTGGTCTGAACCTCACCGGCGCGAACCATGTTGTTCACTATGACCGGTGGTGGAACCCGGCGGTGGAGAATCAGGCAACCGACCGCGCCTTCCGTATCGGACAGCACAAAAACGTGGAAGTTCATAAATTTATCACGACAGGCACTCTCGAAGAGCGTATTGATGAGATGATTGAGAAAAAAACAGCAGTTGCTGGCCAGGTTCTTGGTGCCGGAGAGCAGTGGCTGACCGAACTGTCAAATAATGATCTGCGAAACCTGATTATGCTGAGTCAGGACGCAACAGGAGAATAACTTTTATGGCTTATCACTGGTTTACAAGGTACACTCCCGCCACCCCAAAAGCAGTTACCGGCGGCATCAAGGCTCAAAACAAACGGGGTGCATTTGCCCAGACATGGTGGGGAAAACAGTGGATTACAACTCTTGAAAGTTTTCACATCGGCGCTCGGCTTACTCGTGGAAAATCTTATGCCCGAAGCGGCCAGGTCATTGAACTGGTTATGACGGCAAAGCACGGTGTCGCCGCAAAAGTTCAGGGCTCAAGCACCAAGCCCTACAATCTTGGGATCTATCTGACCCCGTATTCAAAAGAGCAGCAGGAGACCTTGATACGAAAACTGACCACAAAACCGATCTATATCGCACAACTCCTCAGCGGCGAGATGCCGGAAAATCTTGACCGGATATTTAAAAATGCTCAGCTTCCCCTTTTTCCCCGCAGATACAACGACCTGATCACCGATTGTTCTTGCCCCGACTACTCGAATCCCTGCAAACACATTGCCGCAATTTTTTATCTGATGGCAGAAGCTTTTGACCAGGATCCCTTTATGCTTTTGACGTTGCGGGGAATAGACAAAGAGTCTTTTCTCAAAAAAATCGGATATAAGCCTTCTCCAGAAGGATCAAACGAAAACGATGCAAAAGTTGAACCTCTGCCGCTTGAACATGGCGCTTTCTGGGGATATACTCCTGCACCAGAACCATCATTCCTCTATACCTCACCACAAATGAATGCCACCATGGTAAAGCGCCTTGGTTCAATTCCATACTGGCGATCCTCTAAAAACTTTATGGGCAGCATGGAGATGAAGTACGCCAATGCATCTTTTTTTGCAGAAAAACTCATCAACAGTCAAACCGCCGAACAGGAAAAAATGGCTTCACAAAGTCTCGACTGAACCATGTTTTTTTGAAGATTTCCCTTGATTTGCTAATATGTGAAGGCAAGAGGCGCAGCGCTCCGGAATCATCACAACCTTTTTTCAAGCACTAAAACCATACGCACCATGAGTGATCATATCTATAAGAAAATTGAACTTGTAGGCACTTCGCCAACAAGCATTGAGGATGCTGTCAATAATGCTGTTGCCAAAGCAGCCGAATCGGTCAGAAACATTCGCTGGGTTGAAATCCAGGAAACCCGCTGTCATGTCGAGAACCAGAAAGTTATGTACTGGCAGGTTGCCGTTAAAATCGGCTTTACTCTTGATGAAAACTGATCAGGAGTGCCAATAAAAACAAAAGGGCGCCTTTACAAGCGCCCTTTTCTGCTTTTTCTGTCAAACACTCAATGTTCTGAAGAGTAGTTTTCCGGAGCCAACGACCAGTGTGCCGGAGACTTCCAGAGCGTCGAGAGCATCAATTCACGGATATGTGGAAACTCTTTAGGCAGTCTGTCGTAAATCATTTCAAAAAGCTCCTCATGTGAAAGAAGCTCATTCTTCCACGCTTCACGATCGACCATCATCAGCTTGGTGAACTTCTCAGCCGTCATTCCCTCAAGACCTGTCCAGTCAAGCATCTCATACTTCGGCATCCAGCCAAGAGGGCTCTCTACTGCCCCTGCTTTGCCATGCACGCGATCGACAATCCACTTCAGCACTCTCATGTTTTCACCAAAACCTGGCCAGAGGAACTTGCCATTCTCATCCTTGCGGAACCAGTTGACACCAAAAATTCTTGGCAGTTCAGGCAGTGTACGACCGACATTGAGCCAGTGCGTGAAATAATCTCCCATGTGATAGCCACAGAAAGGGATCATGGCAAAAGGGTCACGCCGAACATCACCAACTTTTCCTGCGGCCGCCGCAGTCTTTTCAGAACCCATGGTCGCAGCAAGATAGACTCCCGAATTCCAGTTTGCTGACTGGTACACCAACGGAACAGTATCTCCGCGACGACCACCAAAAATGAAAGCGCTGATAGGAACTCCTTTTGGATCTTCCCATGCAGGATCAAGCGAAGGGCACTGATTTGCAGGGGAAGTAAAGCGGGCATTGGGATGCGAAGAGAGCCTGCCACAATCAGGGGTCCATGCATGACCCTGCCAGTCGATTAGATGATCAGGAGCAACATCCGTCATCCCTTCCCACCAGACATCGCCATCAGGAGTCATGGCAACGTTGGTAAAAATACAGTTTTTACCAAGCGTGGCCATCGCATTGGGATTTGATTTGTCCGAGGTGCCCGGGGCAACACCAAAAAAGCCATATTCGGGGTTGATGGCACGAAGACGCCCGTCTTCACCGGATTTAATCCACGCGATATCATCGCCAATGGTGGTAACCTTCCAGCCCTCAAACGATTGGGGCGGAATAAGCATTGCAAAATTTGTTTTACCACATGCACTCGGGAATGCCGCGCCTATGTAGGTTTTTTCTCCTTCGGGAGATTCGACACCAAGAATCAGCATGTGCTCTGCCAGCCACCCTTCATCCCGTGCCATTGAAGAGGCGATACGCAAGGCAAAGCACTTCTTGCCGAGAAGCGCATTGCCACCATAACCGCTGCCAAAAGAGATAATTGAACGTTCTTCAGGAAAATGAACAATGTACTTTGTGTCATTGCAGGGCCAGGGAACATCCAGCTCGCCGGGCTGAAGAGGTGCACCTACGGAGTGAAGGCAGGGAACAAAATCGCTTGTTTCACCGAGCAGATCCATAACCTTGCGTCCCATCCTCGTCATGATCCGCATGTTGGTTACCACATAAGGCGAATCGGAAATCTCAACACCGATATGTGCAATGGGCGATCCAAGAGGCCCCATGCTGAAGGGGATAACATACATCGTACGACCAGTCATACAACCCTTGAACAGTCCCTTGAGAGTCTCTTTCATCTCCTTTGGAGCTACCCAGTTGTTCGTCGGACCAGCGTCCTGACGGCGAATACTGCAAATGTACGTCCTGTCTTCAACACGCGCAACGTCACTTGGATCTGAACGACACAGATAGCTGTTGGGACGTTTCTCTTCAGACAGTTTGATAAACGTGCCGCTCTCTACCATCTGCTGACAAAGAAAGTCATACTCTTCCTGGGAGCCATCACACCAGTGCACCGAACTCGGACGACACAGTTCAGCCGTCTCCTGTACCCATTGGATCAGCTTTTTGTTTCTCACATAATCCGGAGGATTGATCTGCATTGAAGTCATGATCGTTATGTTAATTAATCGAGGTTATAAAAAAAAACGTCCCCAATCACCACTGACTGCGGACGTTTATAAGATAAAAATGAGATCCGGATAAACGGCCACCGGAACAGAAAACCATCAATCATGGGGTGATGTCTTTATTTGTCTTTAGTTATACATTCATGGCTTTCTGAGAGCATCTGCAATGATTTGATCAAATACCGCTTTGCTTCGCGCCCCGGTAATGACCTGGGTAATCCGGCCTGAAGAGTTGACGACGAAAGAGGTGGGAATAGCATGAATGCCCCCTTCAACATACCTGTTAAAGGCTGAGACCAATTGTTCGTCTGCCATAACAACCGGATAAGTTATCTTGTTTTTACTGATAAAGTCACGTATCTTCGGTTCAGTTTCATTGACCGCTACGCCAATAAAAGTAAATCCCTTGCGACCATACCGATTCTGGAGGGCAACCATATCAGGAATCTCCACTCTGCAGGGAGGGCACCACGAAGCGAAGAAATTAACGATGTAAACTTTACCGGAAAGTTGAGCGGACCCTACCGCTTTACCGTTGAGAGATACTGCCGCAAACCCAGGAGCCAAAGGGTAGACAACTGGTTGCGGAACTGCTGATACGAAACCGGCAGTAGCAGCCAGAAACAGAGCACCGAGCACACATACCTTTAAAGACTGACTGATAAGCTTTTTCATGCCGTCCCGATTAATAAAATCAAAAGAAATTATAGTTACGACTTTTCACTCAATATACAATTCTTCTTTTTTTTGAAGACTAAATAAATGAGCCGGGATTTATCTTTGCGATTCTCTGTCAAAAAATTATATTTCGGTTTGCTTTCTTATGCTTAAGCCACCTTAGCTCAGTTGGTAGAGCAACTGTTTCGTAAATAGTAGGTCGTGGGTTCAAGTCCCTCAGGTGGCTCGCAGGAGGCAAGATGCAAAAGAGCGAAACCATCTGACACATCATTTCTGATACAAAAGAGACTCACAAGCTCGTGAAGAATAAACGTTTGATTACACCATAAAATCCTATCCACACTGTCACTATGCAAGAAGGTAAGATTTCACAAATCATCGGCCCTGTAGTTGATGTTGATTTCCCTGAAGGACGGCTGCCGTCAATTCTGGATGCACTGACTATTACAAGACCAGACGGCACAAAGCTCGTTCTTGAAACGCAGCAGCATCTTGGAGAAGAGCGCGTACGTACCGTTGCAATGGAGAGCACCGACGGCCTGGTAAGGGGCCTCGACGTTACCAATACCGGCAGCCCAATACAGGTACCTGTAGGTCCGGAAGTTCTCGGCAGAATGCTGAACGTTGTCGGAGATCCGATTGACGGACGCGGCCCGGTAGGCACAAAAAAATCGTATTCAATTCATCGCCTTGCCCCGAAATTTGACGAAATCTCCACGAAAGCAGAGATGTTCGAAACCGGCATCAAGGTCATCGATCTTCTTGAGCCATATTCTCGCGGCGGTAAAACCGGTCTCTTCGGTGGCGCAGGAGTCGGCAAGACCGTTCTTATCATGGAGCTGATCAACAATATCGCAAAACAACAGTCGGGCTTCAGCGTTTTTGCCGGTGTCGGCGAACGCACCCGTGAAGGAAACGATCTGTGGCATGAAATGATGGAATCAGGCGTTATTGATAAAACAGCTCTCGTCTTCGGTCAGATGAACGAGCCTCCCGGAGCACGCCAGAGGGTTGCACTTACCGGTCTCAGCATTGCAGAGTATTTCCGTGATGAGGAGGGACGAGACGTTTTGCTCTTTATTGACAATATTTTCCGCTTTACCCAGGCAGGCTCTGAAGTATCAGCTCTTCTCGGTCGTATGCCGAGCGCTGTAGGATACCAGCCAACTCTTGCAACAGAGATGGGTGAACTTCAGGACAGAATTGTTTCAACCAAGAAAGGTTCGGTCACTTCAGTACAGGCCATCTACGTGCCTGCAGATGATCTTACCGATCCGGCACCTGCCACGGCATTTGCTCACCTTGATGCGACGACCGTGCTTTCACGCTCCATTGCCGAGCTTGGTATTTACCCGGCAGTTGATCCTCTTGATTCAACATCACGTATTCTTGACCCGAACATTGTCGGCAATGATCACTATGATACTGCCCAGGCGGTCAAACAGCTCCTGCAGCGTTACAAGGATCTTCAGGACATCATCGCCATTCTCGGTATGGACGAACTGAGCGACGAAGACAAGCTTGTGGTTTCAAGAGCAAGAAAAGTTCAGCGCTTCCTTTCACAGCCATTCTTTGTCGCAGAGGCCTTCACAGGACTTGCTGGCAAGTATGTCAAGCTGGAGGAAACCATCAAGGGCTTCAAGGAAATTATCGCTGGCCGTCATGATAATCTGCCGGAAAGCGCATTCTACCTGGTTGGAACCATTGAGGAAGCCGTTGAGAAAGCAAAAACTCTCTAAACAGACGCATTAACCATGGCGAATTCCGAAAAAGGTTTCCAGATAGAAATCGTCACTCCCCAGAAACTTCACTTTTCCGGGGAGGTTGTCAGTGTAACAGTACCTGGTGAACTTGGTCAGTTGCAGATATTGAAAAACCATGCTCCATTGCTCTCTTCACTGAAAACCGGCAAGGTCAAGCTGGCATTAGCCGATCGCAGTGAACAATTGTTTTCTATCACGGACGGTTTTTTAGAGGTCAGCAGCAACAAGGCTATCCTGTTGACTGAAACCATTTCCTGACTTCATTGCAATGAACATAAAACCATCAGCGCCCGTTAAGGGTGCTGATGGTTTTTTATTATATGACAATCCTGATACCGAAAGCCTTGCGCTACGGAGATACCATTGGCCTTATCTCCCCCTCATCACATAGCGCTTATCCTGATAAAATCAATCAGGCGGTTATCTATCTCGAAAAAAATGGCTATCGGGTCAAGCCCTCACGCCACCTCAACTGTATCGATACCGATCCGGCAATTGCCGACGAACAAAAACTGCACGATCTTCATGAGATGTTCAGCGATCCCGCCATAAAGGCAATCATCTGCCTGAGAGGAGGTGCAGGAGCTACACGATTGTTGAAAAAAATTGACTACGGCATCATAGCGGCAAATCCGAAAATAGTTGTCGGCTATTCAGATATAACCGCACTGTCACTTGCCCTGTTTGCAAAAACAGGCCTGATCAGCTTTTCCGGTCCCATGCTCGCCACTGAACTGTACGAACCAACCCCTTACACTGAAGAACATTTCTGGGGAATGCTGACCTCTCCCTCTTATGCGCTTTCGCTCTTGAACCATCCTGACCATGCGATAACCTGCATCAGAGCGGGATCAGCAGAAGGCCGACTCATCGGCGGCAACCTCTCCGTCCTCTCTGCAATGATAGGAACACCCTACCTGCCTCTGCTCAATGACTCACTCCTCTTTCTCGAAGAGATCAACGAACCAGCTTACCGTATCGACCGAATGCTCTCGCATCTCGACAATGCCGGACTGCTTGCGCCATGCCATGGAGTGCTTTTAGGACAGTTCAGCAATGGAAATGAGGTGACAAAAGAGGAAAACCTGCGCTTGCAGCATATCTTTACCTATTACAGCAAGCACGCCCATATTGAAGGGCCTGTCATGAGAGGACTCTCTTACGGCCATATAAAAAATTTGATGACCATTCCCGTCGGTGCCCGGTTTACAGCACAGCTCTCTTCGACTGGTGCTTTTTTACTCGGAGCTGTTGAACCGGTTATTGCATGAAGAGTTCCCCCTGTTGCTTCTCCGGGTTACCGTGCCTGTTTTACATCTTTTAACGTATAGCGCGCAATAACCATGAATTCCCCCCTTGTACAACAGTGGACAGCATCCTTTTCTGCGCCTGAAACAAAAGAAAATGAACAACTCTCCGGGACAGAACTGCTCGACTCATACCGCGTCGTCCTCTTCAATGATGAAGAACATACCTTCGACCAGGTGATCAACCAGATTATAAAAGCCATTCGCTGCAGTCGCCAAAAAGCAGAAAAACACACCTGGGAAGTCCATACCCGAGGCCGCAGTATCGTCTATACGGGATCAATGTTCTTGTGCCTGCAGGTTAGCTCAATTCTTGAAGAGATTGCCCTTAAAACTGAAATCCAAACCACTTGAGAGGCTGGCGGCCTCGCAGTAACATCCCGATATAGACAAGGTCAAACAAAGGACAAAAAATGCCAGCCACCAAGAGCAATTGACTTTGGCCCTTCATCCCCTGCGACCCCACAATACCGAACAAAATTGTCGGCGCCAGAGTCCCCGGCCATATCACTGCTGATTATCCTGCTTGCTTTGTTATATTCAATATTTTATCCTGTTGAGCGGGAGTCCCCGACGATTTTTCAACAACATGCATGAACGAATGATGAGCAATTCCGATCAAAAGAGGGTGCAGAGCGCAAATCTCTCCCCTGATAAAGTGATGCACAAGCTGGTTTCGCTGGCCAAACGGCGAGGCTTTATTTTTCCCTCTTCGGAAATTTACGAGGGCCTCTCCTCCTGCTTCGACTATGGACCGCTGGGCAGCGAAATGAAACGAAATATCAAGGAGCTCTGGTGGAACTCCATGACCCGTCGCCACCAGAATATAGTCGGGCTTGATGCCTCAATCATGATGAACCCCCGGGTGTGGGAAGCTTCAGGTCATGTGGCGAGCTTCAACGACCCGATGATTGACGACAGGACAACCAAAAGGCGCTACCGTGCTGACCACCTGATTGAGAACCATATTGAAAAACTGCGCCGTGATGGAAAAGAAGAGGAGCTTCTGCGAGTGCAGGAGACCTACGAAGCTGCATCAGGCTCGGATGATCTGAACCGTGCGCTTTATAACCTTATCATTGCAGAAGGGATCAAGGCCGCTGATACGGGCTCGGGAGACTGGACGGAGGTTCGCCAGTTCAACCTGATGTTCCAGTGCAATATGGGAGCGCTTGCCGACAAATCAAGCATCGTTTACCTCCGACCAGAAAC
>Ga0194047_10000806_pt1 | contig 19935 bp, 17 predicted proteins | sample JunL225m_MetaG_2_FD_160070 | JGI IMG/M metagenome (GOLD analysis project Ga0194047, IMG submission 160070) | Anoxic zone freshwater microbial communities from boreal shield lake in IISD Experimental Lakes Area, Ontario, Canada - Jun2016-L221-5m | ecosystem: Environmental > Aquatic > Freshwater... | reverse complement strand
TTGATAAGTGGCAACAATATTTTTGCGGGAACTAGTCAAGGTATCTATTTATCAACTAACAAAGGAACAAGTTGGACATTAGTAAGTACAGGCGTTTATGGAGTGCTCTGTTTTGCAATTGAAGGAAACAATATTTATGCAGGAACTGGTAATGGAATTTATTTAACGTTTAACAATGGAAACACTTGGAATTTAATAAGTGGAAATATACCAAATACACATATTTTATCACTGGCAAAAACAGGTTCAAATATTTTTGCGGGAACGCAAAACGGATTATTCTCATCTACCGACAATGGAAATACTTGGACAGTTTTGGATAATGGCATTCCAACAAATGTTGTTGTTATTTCATTAACAATAAACGGTTCAAACATATACGCAGCAACAAACCTTGGTGTATTTTTATCCGGTAACGAAGGAAGGAATTGGCAAAATGTAAATGATGGTTTAGGAAGAAATCTTGTCAATACTTTTGCTATTAATGGTACTTCTATTTATGCCGGAACTAATGGTGCAGGTGTTTGGAAACGTGACTTATCAGAGATGGTAGGATTAAATGATATTAAAAATAATGATCATCATTTAAACATTTATCCAAACCCTACAAAAGGGAAATTTACCATCAATAGCAACGAAAAAATCTCTTCCGTTGAAGTATATAATTTGATTGGAGAAAAAATTTATACCAATACAAATCTTACTTCAAATGAAATTGACCTAACCAATATTTCGAAAGGAATTTATTTCGTAAAAATATTTGTAGGAGCAAAAACTCATATCGAAAAAATTGTGATTGAATAAGAAGTATCCTAAATTAAAATTTCAAACATCTTTGCTGGCTTTGCGTCACGATTTCTATCGGGATTGCGCCCTTTGCTGTAATAAAATAAACGCTAAGAAAGCAAAGAAAAAAACGCAAGGAACGCTAAGAAAATTCCTGTATTTGATATCCGATAAGTTTTTTTGAGGAAGAATAATTTTTCGTATTTTTTTTATCGCAATTTCATTTCCTTTGCGCCCTCATTTAACAACTCATGAAAAAAATATTATCGTTCACATTAATCGTGTTTTGTGCAAGTTTTGCATTTGCACAATTTCCCAAAGTAAAACTTCCGGGTAATCTTCCTAAAGTTTCTTTACCTCCAACAAAAAAAGGAATCACAAATGACCAGGCTGTTGCAGGTTTAAAAGAAGCTTTGAGTGTTGGAACTGATACCGCTGTTTCTATCCTTACAAAAGCAGATGGCTTTTTTAAAGACGAAGCTGTAAAGATTTGGTTGCCACCAGAAGCGCAAAATATTTATAAAAATGCTACAAAAATTCCTGGCGGAAAAGAGATGATCGATAAAACAATTCTCGCAATGAATCGTGCTGCCGAAGATGCTTCAAAAGATGCTGCACCCATTTTTAAAAATGCAATAACCTCCATGACTGTTAGTGATGGAATGTCTATCGTAAAAGGTGCCGACAATTCAGCCACAACTTATTTAAAAGACAAAACATATTCTCCATTAAAAGATGCCTTTAAACCAAAAATTCAAGCATCGTTATCAAAACCATTGGTTGCAGGAGTTTCAGCTGAAGAAAGCTACAAAGAATTAATTAACACCTATAATAAAGCATCGATGAACGGAATGTTATTTGATAAAATTGCAAGTAGTTCACTCAGCGATTATGTTACCACAAAAGGACTTGATGGATTGTTTATTAAAGTAGCTGATCAAGAACAAAAGATTCGTAAAAATCCAATTGCCCAAGTTACCGAATTGCTCAAAAAAGTATTCGGTAGTAAATAATATTTCGCCCCATACGGGGCTTGTTGTTTCAAGACGTATTTTTTATTACCAATATTTCGTCCCTATGGGACTGTCTAAAATTAATTCGAATCACATATCATAAATCTCTACTCGGAGCGACATGATGGTAGAATAAAAGATCAAATTAAAAGCTCCGTCAGGAGCGAAATATTGGTAATAGAATCGCACACAAATATCAAAGCTCCGTAGGAGCGACTTAAGCAACCGATTTCTACATTTAACACAGACTTTTGCATTGAATTTTTTATTACCAATATTTCGTCCGTATGGGACTATCTAAAATTAATTCGAATCACATATCATAAATCTCTACTCGGAGCGACATTATCTTAGAATAAAAAATCAAATCAAAAAGCTCCGTTAGGAGCGAAATATTGGTAAAAGAATCGCACACAAATATCAAAGCTCCGTAGGAGTGACATAGACAAACGTCATCAATATTTATCACAGTCTTTTGCCTTGAGAAAACTTTACTCAATTAATAACCATTTATTCTAATCATTACTCTGGGACAATTAAAAGCTCCGTTAGGAGCGAAATATTGGTAATAAAATCGCACACAAATATCAAAGCTCCGTAGGAGCGACATAGAAAAACGTCATCAATATTTAAATAGTCAATTATTGACAAAAACTCTCTTTTCAAAAATAAATCACTGTGCCTCTGTGTTGAAAAAATTATCTTCGCCTCGTGAAAGTTGAACTCATCCATCCATTGTTTAAACAAATTTCGGCTGTTGCCGATAAAAATAAAATTGATGCATTTGTTGTGGGTGGTTTTGTGCGCGACTTGTTTTTACAACGTTCATCAAAGGATATTGATATCGTTGTTTTAGGTGATGGGATTGAGTTAGCAAAAGCTTTTGCCGATACTTTACATGTAAAAAAGAATGTTTCCTATTTCAAAAATTTTGGAACAGCAATGGTCAAAACCGATGATTGGGAAGTAGAATTTGTTGGTGCCCGAAAAGAATCTTACCAACGCGATTCGCGAAAGCCAACCGTTGAAGCCGGTACTTTAATAGATGACCAAAATCGTAGAGATTTTACAATAAATGCTCTTGCTGTTAGTATCAATAAAAACTCTTTCGGAGAATTGCTCGACCCATTTGAAGGAATAAAAGATCTTGAAAATAAAATCATTCGCACCCCTCTTGATCCCGATATTACTTTTAGTGACGATCCTTTGCGCATCATGCGTGCCATCAGATTTGCCACTCAATTAAATTTCAACATTCATCCAGAAACTCTCGAATCGATTAAAAAAAATAAAGAAAGAATTCATATCATTTCTTTCGAACGCATCAGTGACGAATTGAATAAAATTATTCTTTCACCTGTTCCTTCTATCGGTTTTAAATTATTATTTGATACAGGATTATTGCAAATTATTTTTCCGGAACTTGCTGCCATGCATGGTGTGGAAGTGAAAAATGGAATGGCTCATAAAGATAATTTTTACCACACGTTGCAAGTGCTCGATAATATATGTGAAGAAACCGATGACTTGTGGCTTAGGTGGAGCGCGCTTCTTCACGATATTGCCAAACCGCCAACAAAACGATTTGTAGAAAATGAAGGCTGGACTTTTCACGGACATGAAGATAAAGGTTCGCGAATGGTTTCAAAAATTTTTAGAAAATTAAAACTTCCGTTGAATGAAAAAATGAAGTTTGTTGAGAAGATCGTTTACCTGCATCACAGACCAAAATCATTAGCCGTTGATGGAATCACAGACTCGGCAGTAAGAAGATTAATTGTTGAAGCAGGCGATGAAATAGATCCATTATTTGTGTTATGTCGTGCCGATATGACAACACGAAATCCTCAAAAACTTGAGCTCTACCGTCATAACTTAAAACAAGTGGAATTAATGGTAGCCGATGTTGCCGAACGTGATACCTTACGAAACTGGCAGCCTCCGATTACCGGTGAAGAAATTATGGAAACATTTGGCATTGCTCCTTCACGTGAAGTTGGCATCATCAAACAAGAAATTCGCGAATCAATACTTGAAGGAAGAATCAAAAACGATTATCAAGAAGCCCATCAACTGATGTTACAATTAGGAAAAGAATTAGGACTGACTTCTACATTATAAATCAAAAAAACTCTCAAACATTTCTGAATGAGAGTTTATGGAATCACTAAAATTTCAAAATTTATTTATCAATTCCGAAACCATAATATCCTTTGCTTCCATCAGGATTAACACCTTCCAGCAAAGTTCCACCCTTTTTGTCTTCAAGTGATAATTTTATTTCGCTCACTGAGCTTACAGGTTTTTTATCTACAGAAATTACAATAAATCCGTTGGGAACACCAGCTTTTTTAAGAATACTCTTCTCTCCTACTTTTTTAATACGTACCCCATTTATAATATGTAATTTCAATCTTTCATCGCGTGTCAAACTTTCAAACTCTGAGTCCAAAACTTTATTCGATTCAACTTTTTCTGTTCTTACAATTTCTGTTTTACCTTCTAAACTTTTTAAAATAACATCGATGCTTTTCTCTTTACCATCACGAATTACCAAAAGTTTAACTTTATCACCGGGATTATGTTTACCAACTTGCTCCTGTAATTCAGGCGAAGAATTTACTTTTATATCATCAATAGAAATGATCACATCTTTTTCTTTCACACCTGCAACTTCGGCAGCACTATTTGCATGAACTTTTCCAACAAAAACACCACGAACATCTTTCAATCCTTCTTTATCAGCTAGGTCGCTATTTACATCACGTATCTCAACACCTAAAATTCCTCTTTGCACTTTTCCATATTTGGTAAGATCCTCGATAACTTTTTTCATAAGGTTTGAAGGAATGGCAAATGAATAACCTGAATAAGAACCCGTTTGAGATTCGATAGCAGTATTGATTCCTATAAGTTTACCGTCAGCAGATACCAATGCTCCACCACTGTTTCCGGGATTTACAGCTGCATCTGTTTGAATAAATGATTCGATAGGATATGATGTTGGCGCACCTGTTCTAGGGTCGCGCTCGCCAACAAGATTCAGGTTCCTTCCTTTTGCACTTATAATTCCAAGTGTTACAGTTGAAGTTAATCCTAATGGATTTCCAAATGCCAATGCCCACTGACCAACTTTCACTTCATCAGAATTACCAATTAAAGCGAAAGGTAAATTCTTCTCTTCGATACGTAAAAGTGCGAGGTCGGTATTTTTATCCCTACCAAGTAATTCAGCATCATACTCACGTTTATCGTTTAGCACCACTTTAATTTTTGTTGCACCCTCAACAACATGGTTGTTTGTAACGATATATCCATCCTGAGAAATGATCACTCCTGAACCTTGCGCCATTTGAGGTCCGCGGGGAGTTTGGGGAAAATTAAAACCCGGCCCGTTAAAAAAATCGAAAGGATTTACTTGCTGCTGTTCTTCTTTACTTTCCTGTTTTGGCTCAATTACCGTTTTAATAAAAACAACCGTTGGTGTAACAAGTTCAGAAACTTCCACAAAGTCGGTACGATTTCCAAGATCCTTTAAACTGGCAAAGCGAGCCAATCGTTGTTCTTCTGTTTGGTTGACATTCTCTTTAATAAAAAATCTGTTGATACCAAGTGCAACAAGCCCTCCAAGACTTGCAACAAAAAATAATTTTAAATAGTTTTTCATGTTTTCGTTTACATTTTTTTTCCCTTCACTCAAATTTTGTTCCATTTTTTTGAATTAAAATCAAAAATCTGTACACAAAATAACGCAGGTGGTAAAATATTATTTTAGCAATAAAAAAAAAAGTCAACTTTGCAGTGAATTACAATGACGTTCCACGAAAAACACCAATACTTTTATGAAAAATATCTCCGCAACGAGATGCCTGAAAATGAACGTCATGAATTCGAAGAAAAATTGTCAGCCGATGAGTCATTCAGACATTCCTTTCATCACTATAAAAACCATCGTAAACAATATTTGACTGACCTACTTATTGAGGATAAGATTGAAGCAAAGAAACGATGGAACCTCAACTCATGGCTATATTTACTTATTTCGATTACAGGAATTGTGTTGGCTGTGAATTATTATTTATTTAAGGAAAATGAAAATATTTCTAGCGGAAAACAAAAAACAAGATCGTGGAATATCATTAACCGAATCCCTTTTTTAACAGATAGAAATGAGCCACAAAAAAATCAGCCTGTGGCAAAAAATGAAGAAGTAAAATCACCTGCTGAAAATGAAATCGATACGACTAATGAATCAGAGGAAAACGTATTGCTTGATACAGAAGATGAAAATACTGGATTTGTTAATGATATCATGGAACTCGATTCGTTTGTGATAGCCTATGAAAAAAGCTATTTCGACTTACGTTATAAAACTATAAAATCAGAAACAGATTCAATTCTTGTAGATAGTATGATGGAAATTTTGGCAGCAAAAAGTGCCGGTAGAAATACTCATCAATCAAAACCATTAATGGTATATGTTGAATTTTGGCGCTCTCCCATTAATTTTAAAGGATATAAATTTAATGGCAAGAAATTAATTCTTTACGGAATAAATTTCCCTTATGAAATATATTTGCTTCGCGACAATGATGATTTTATTTTAAGATCAACACATAACGAATTTGTTTTAACAAGAGATAATAATTTTCATAAATTTTGAAATTACACTTTTACAAATATCAAGGAACGGGAAACGATTTTATTTTGTTAGATGATCGTGATGCATCATTTCCAATAGATGACAATTTATTGATAGCAAAACTTTGTGATAGAAGATTTGGAATCGGTGCCGATGGATTAATATTACTTCAAAAAGATAATACATCTGCATTTTTTATGCGCTATTACAACAGTGATGGCAACCAAAGCAGTATGTGCGGAAATGGCGGAAGATGCATTGCAGCATTCGCCCATCACTTAAGAGTTATTGGAAATGAAACTGTTTTTAAAGCAGTTGACGGTTTTCATGAAGCAATTATTTCGGAAGATAAAAACGAAATATTTGTGAAATTGAAAATGCAAGATGTAAAAGAAATACAAAAGCCGTCTGACGATTTTACTTTTGTTCTCAACACAGGTTCACCGCATTATGTAAGCTTCGTTACTTCTTCTATTGATTCAATGAATGTTTTAGAAGAAGCAAAAAAAATTAGATATAACAACGAATTTAAAACAGAGGGTATCAATGTAAATTTTGTAAATCTTGCAGGATTAAAAAAAATAGACATGCGGACTTATGAACGAGGAGTTGAAGATGAAACTCTTAGTTGCGGAACAGGTGTTACAGCTGCAGCATTAAGTGCAGCCATGTTAAACGATTTACCAAACGGCATTCACACCATCGATGTAAAAACAAAAGGCGGTAACTTAAGTGTAAAATTTAATTTCAATAAAATGTCAAAAACTTTTACAGATGTTTGGTTGCAAGGTCCGGCTACATTGGTTTTTGAAGGAGATGTAAAAATTTAATTTTATGGAAACTCAAAAAAACAATCCATTACATAACAAAACCTTAGAGCAAATATTAAATGAAATGGTTGAACAAAAAGGTTGGGAATATTTAGCTTCTGAAATCAATATCAATTGTTTTCAAAGCAACCCAAGCATTAAATCGAGTTTAACATTTTTACGCAAAACACCTTGGGCAAGAGCAAAAGTTGAAGGTCTGTATTTGAGCAGGAAAATTAAAAAGTAGAGCTCATCTCAAAATAATTTTTTATTAAAAATTTCCTTCCTGAATACAAATAGTTGGCTTACCTTGGCCGATTATTTAACATGAAATTTTGCTGGTAGTAAATACAAAACCATTCGCTTTAGTATACACCTTTGTTAACCATCCAAAGTTAGGGTATGTGATCGAACCACATATCGTTCAACTTAATGGGCTAGGTAACCTCACGCTTACTCACCAAAGGATTTTCAGCAAAACAGCATCGTATTTTTCAAAGAAAATTTCGGCTTCTGATATAGAACTTATCAATTTATTGGATGAGTTAGATGACGATTTTATTTTTAAGAAATTTTATACCGATGGGAAAAAGAAAATTCGCACTGCCGAATTTTTCGATAAACATTGCCCGGAAGAATTTATCAAAGAAACTATTCGCCCTTTTATTGAAGAACGTTTAAATATTGTATTGCAAAAACTAAGAGGCAAAACAGTTTATAAAATGGGAAATGATAACAATCCCACTTCTGTGAAAATTACTGTGGCAAATGAAAAAGCAACCGTGCTTTTCCATTTCCGAAAAGATGAAGAAGGAACTCGATATTTTCCTACCATAAAACATAAGGGAATACGCATTGAATTTATGTTTAAAAATGCAGTGATCGTTTGCAATACTCCTGCGTGGATGCTGATGGATAACATGTTGTACGATTTTGAAAAACATGTGGATGGAAAAAAATTGTTTCCTTTTTTAAACAAACGTTTTATTCAAATTGCAAAGAGTGCCGAGGAATCCTATTTTCAAAAATTTGTAACTCAGCTTGTCGAAAGATTTGATGTTTATGCCGAAGGATTTGATATTGTTACAACTCGCCCTAACGGTAAAGCAAAACTTACCATACAACATTATTTTGATGAACAGGTTTCGCTCAAATTGTGTTTTAATTATGATAAAGCAGAATTTGAATATGGTTCAGATCAAAATATTGAGGCTATCGTTGAGAAGAAAAAAGAGAACTATGTTTTTAAACGTACCAAGAGAAACAGAAGTTGGGAAGATGAACAAAAAATGTTTATCGAAGAGTTGGGTTTAAAACAAATAAACGGAGCATTTTTCACTCTCAAACACCAGCATATCAATATCAGCAATGGCGAATTGATTCCCTTTGAAAGCACCAATAAATATGAGTTTCTTGAATGGTTGAACGAAAATGATGAAATATTAAAACAACATCATATCGAAATAAACCAAGCAGAAGAATTCAATAAATATTTTATTGGTTCAAGGGAAATAAAGTTAGAAGTGAAGGAACAAAAAGATTGGTTTGATATTCATGCCATTGTTACTTTCGGAAATTTTTCGTTTCCGTTTCTTGCACTAAAAGAAAATATTTTAAAAGGTAAACGAGAATTTATTTTACCAAATGGCCTGATAGCTGTGATACCTGAAGAATGGTTTGGTAACCTCAGTGGAATTCTTCAGTTCTCAAAATCGGAAGAAGAAATAAAATTAGATAAACACCATGTTGGATTAATTGATGAGATAAGTTTAAACAGTGGAAAATATTTACATATCGCTGAAAAACTCGACAGAATTAAAGGCTACGGAAATGTACGTGAAATGGAAATGCCTAAAGACTTTAATGGGGAACTTCGTCCCTATCAAAAAGCAGGATTTGATTGGTTTTATTTCTTGAAAGAAAATCAATTTGGAGGCTGCCTCGCTGATGATATGGGGCTTGGAAAAACTATTCAAACTTTAGCGCTATTGCAAAAAGAAAAAGAATTATACATCCAAAGTAAATTACAACTAAACAACCAACAACAAGCTTCAATTCCACAAACTGAAACAACAATTTCACAACTCGATTTATTTTCAACTGTTGGCCAAACATCTTTACAAAACAAAGTTCCTGTTGCGAATAATAACAGTTCAACTTCTGTTGCTGTTCAACCTGAAATACATTCAACAAGTATCAAAACGTCATTGATCATCGTTCCAAATTCTTTGGTATTTAACTGGTATAATGAAGCAAAAAAATTTACTCCAAATATTAAAGTGCTTATTTATACCGGTATTCAGCGTGAAAAAAACAAGAACCTTTTTGTTAATTATGATCTGATCATTTCTACATACGGAACGGTAAGAGTTGATATCGATATTTTAAAAGATTATAAATTCAACTATATCATCTTAGATGAAAGTCAAAGTATTAAAAACCCAAATTCACAATCATCTCGTGCAGTAAAACAATTACGATCATCACAAAAGCTGGTACTTACAGGAACACCAATTGAAAACGGTGTGCATGAATTATGGAGTCAGCTTTCATTTATCAATCCGGGTTTGCTTGGAAGCTTGCAGCAGTTTACAGAAAGATTTGTTATCCCGATTGAAAAAAATAAAGACATCAAAAAACTAAGACAATTAAAAGCTGTCATCAAACCTTTTGTATTGCGAAGAACAAAAGATCAGGTAGCAAAAGAATTGCCGGCAAAATTTGAGCAGGTTATTTATTGCAACATGACCGAAGAGCAAGCTGAAGCTTATGAAAAAGTAAAATCGTTTTACAGGAATGAAATATTAAAATCATTACGCGAACAAGGAATCAATAAAACACAATTTGCTTTGTTGCAAGGGTTAACTAAACTCCGTCAGATTGCCAACCATCCAATTCTTACAAACTCAGAATATGCGCATCATTCGGGCAAGTACGATGAAATTGTGTCAATGATTGAAACTGCAAAATCGGAAGGTCACAAGGTTTTAGTTTTCTCACAATTTGTGAAACAGCTTACTCTTTACAGAAATTATTTTGATGAGATAGGTGAAAAATATTGTTACCTCGATGGCAGCATGACCAGTGAACAAAGACAAAACTCTGTGAACGATTTTCAAACAAATGAGGAAATAAAAATATTTCTTATCTCTTTAAAAACCGGTGGACTGGGATTAAATTTAACAACAGCCGATTATGTTTTCATCATCGACCCTTGGTGGAACCCTGCAGTTGAGCAACAAGCGATAGATCGTAGTCACCGCATAGGACAAACCCGAAATGTTTTTACCTATAAATTCATCACAAAAGATACTGTTGAAGAAAAAATATTAGCGCTTCAAGAAAAGAAAAAAAGTTTGGCGGCAAGCATCATCACAACCGAAGAAAGTTTTATTAAAAATATTGATGCAGAAGATATTTTAGAGTTGTTGAGTTAAAATAGATAGTGAGATAGCGAGATAGCGAGACGTGAGATTATTGTTGTCCTGCAAGTAAAAACATCACAGCCATTCTAATTGCTACACCATTTTCAACCTGATCTAAAATGATGGAGTGTTTTGAATCGGCAACATCACTTGTAATTTCCACTCCTCTATTTATTGGTCCTGGATGCATAATTAAAATTTCTTTATTCAGAGAATCCAAACGTTGTTTATCCAAGCCATACAACATGCTATACTCGCGAAGAGATGGAAAATATTTGATATCCTGTCGTTCCAATTGTATGCGCAACATATTTGCAGCATCGCACCAGTTCAAAGCTTTCATCAAATCATGTTCAACTTTTACTCCAAGAGATGAAATGTATTTAGGAATTAAAGTTGTAGGTCCGCAAACCATTACTTCGGCACCTAATTTTTGTAAGCAATAAATATTTGAGAGAGCAACTCGTGAGTGAGTAATATCTCCAACTATGGCAATTTTTTTTCCTTTTACTGTTCCAAGTTTTTCTCTAATTGAAAATGCATCGAGCAATGCTTGGGTTGGATGCTCATGAGTTCCATCTCCGGCATTGATAATTTGTGCGTTGATATGCTTTGATAGAAACACACATGCACCGGGTGCCGGATGGCGCATCACCACCATATCCACTTTCATGGCAAGAATATTTTTTACGGTATCAATTAATGTTTCCCCTTTTGAAACTGAAGAGGATGATGCCGAAAAATTAACCACATCAGCACTTAATCGTTTTTGAGCGAGCTCAAAGGATATGCGTGTTCTGGTAGAATTTTCGAAAAAAATATTTGCAACTGTAAGATCTCGAAGTGATGGAACTTTTTTAATCGGACGATTGATGACTGTTTTAAAATTATCGGCAGTTTCAAAAACCATTTCAATATCATCCACACTAATTTCTTTAATTCCAAGCAAGTGACGTTGACTAAATTTTCCCATTTAATAAGTATTATTTTTTAACACCAAAACACAACTATTTCAAATTTTTACAGTCACGTATATTTATTTGTGACCATACAATTAAATTATTCTAAATGACTTCGAGAACCATTTATTTACTATCTGTTATAATATGAACTAAATCTTTTTTTGTATTCTCATTCCACTCTACTTTTACTTTATCATTTGCACGTGTATCAACTGAAAGTCCAACGTAATCTGGTTGAATTGGTAAGTGACGACTGTATCTTCTATCAACCAAAACCAGTAATTCCACTTTTAACGGACGACCAAAATCAGTAAGGGCATCCAATGCTGCACGAATACTTCTTCCGGTGTATAATACATCATCTACGATCACAATATTTTTATCCTGAACAGTGAAATCAATTTTCATTTCACTTGGAATAATTTGTTCGCTTCCTCTTCTAAAATCATCACGATAAAAGGCAATATCAAGCTCCCCGTATAGAATATTTTTTTTCTTTAGGATCTCTTGAATGCGTTGATGAATTCTTCTAGAAAGAAATATTCCTCGAGGTTGCAAACCAATGATGGCGGTATTCTTAAAATCACCGTGCTTTTCAATAAGCTCATAACAAAGCCTGTCGATGGTGATGTCTAATTGTTTTTTTTCAAGGATGATTTTTCCGTTCATGATCCAATTATTTCGAGAGTAACGTGAACAATTTTCCCATTTCGTGAAACAACTATAGAAGGTTCGTCAGTTTTCCTGATTTTATCAAAAGCATTATTAATTGCTTTTTGAATGCCTTGGGTAAGCTTCTCTCTAAGTTCACTATGTTTTATGTGGTTTTGCATTGATCTTTTATTTGCTGGAAAGTAAGAGCATTATAAATTTTTAAATTTTCTTCATCACAATAATCAGCTATTAAGTTAATTTTTTCGTCAGAATTATCATATATAAACCATTCATCACACAAATTTATAAAATGGTTGAACAGATTATATATTCCACGATAATATCTTCTCTCAATAATATTTTCCGGAATATTATGCCCCCCTAAACTAACTCTTTTTGCTACTCTTTCTTTTGCAAGAATTTTACTGTTGAGCCAAAAATAAACCAAAGTTATTTTATATCCTTTTTCTTTTGACGATTTTAAAAGTGAAATATAACTTTTTGTTGACAGCGTTGTTTCAAATGCAAAATCATTTTGTTCCGACATGAGTTGCCGAATTCTGTTCAGCATTATTCTTCCCGATTCAAATGCAGCACCTTCAGGATTAAATGGCGACAGTCCTGCTGCAATAGCATCAGCATTCACAAATTCTTTACAGTTTAAAATCTCAGGTAAAATAGTGAGTGATGCAGTAGTTTTTCCTGCTCCATTGCATCCAGCTATGACATATATATTTGGCACTATTTTTTTGTTTCTGATAAATCCAAAATGGCATCAAACTCAACTGCAAGAAGTGGCGAAACGGATAATCTTCCTTGTCTCACCAATGCAATATTTTGTAAACGATTGTCGGCTTTAATTTCTTCGAGTGTAACAGTTTTCTTTAGTTTTTTAAATGGAACCAAATCAACGGCAACCCAATTTGGATCTGTGGTTGATGGATCCTGATAAAACTCTTTTGCAACCTTAGCTATGCCCACAACTTCTTTGCCTTCATTGCTATGATACCACATCACGAGATCACCTTTTTTCATTGCTCTGAGGTTATTGCGGGCTTGATAATTTCGCACTCCATCCCAAAAAGTTTTTTTATCTTTTTCAAATTTCTCCCAACTGTACTTAAAGGGTTCAGATTTTACAAGCCAGTAATTCATATTTCAAACATACTTATTTTGAAGTAAAACATGATTCAAATTTTTTAAACACTTTCTGTTTTACAAATGAGCAAAAAAAATCCCTCGACAAATGCCAAGGGATTTTTTACTTAAATAGGTAATGAAAAATTATTCGTCATTTTTCTTTTCTTCAGTTGTCGTTTCTTCAGCAACTATTTCGTCAGCTGCCTTTTCTTCGGCTACTACTTCAGTTACTTTTTCTGCTTTAACTTTTTCAACTTTCACTTTTTCAGCCGGTGCTTCTGCTTTTTTCAAAGCTTTCTTAGCATCACCTTCCATTTGAGATTTAAGTTGAGTAAGAGCATCAATATCACCAAATGTTGATTTCTCGTTAGAGTCGTTCAATTTTTTGGTAGCCTTTGCTACTTTTTCTTTTTCGCCTTCTTTTTTCTTCTCTTCAACAACTTTCTTCTCATCGTTGTCTGCTTTCCAAACCGAAGTATGAGTAAGAACTATTCTGCGATTTTCTTTGTTAAACTCAGTCACTTTAAACTGTAGTACTTCATCTTCACCAGCCGTTTTCTTATCTTCTTTGTACAATTGTTTAACCGGAGCATATCCTTCAACACCATAAGATAATGCAATTGTTGCACTCTTATCTTCAATCTTCATAACGGTACCTTCATGTATTGAACCTAATGTGAAAATTGTTTCGAAAGTATCCCAAGGATTTTCGTCAAGTTGTTTATGACCTAAACTTAATCTGCGATTTTCTAAATCAACTTCAAGCACCATTACATCCATTTCCTGATCTTTTTTCACGAACTCATTTGGATGTTTGATTTTCTTAGTCCAGCTCAAATCAGAAACGTGAACTAATCCATCAACACCTTCTTCAAGTTCAACAAATAAACCATAATTGGTCATGTTGCGAACGATTCCTTTATGTCTTGAACCGATAGGATATTTCTCTGCGATGTTTGTCCATGGATCAGCTTTTAATTGTTTGATTCCAAGAGACATTTTACGCTCATCTTTATCAAGCGTTAAAATTTGTGCTTCTTGTTCATCACCAAGTTTCATAAAATCTGAAGGGTTACGCAAATGTTGACTCCAGCTCATTTCACTTACGTGAATCAAACCTTCAACACCAGGAGCGATTTCTAAAAATGCACCGTAATCTGCGATATTCACAATTTTACCTTTTACTTTGGCACCAACAACTAATTCGGTATCCAAACTTTCCCAAGGGTGAGAAGTAAGTTGTTTTAATCCAAGGCTGATACGTTTTTTCTCATCATCAAAATCAAGAACCACCACATTGATTTTTTGATCCATGTGAAGGATATCTTCTGGATGATTGATACGACCCCAAGAAATATCTGTAATGTGAAGCAATCCGTCAACACCTCCTAAATCGATGAACACACCAAATGAAGTCATGTTTTTAACAGTTCCTTCAAGTACTTGTCCTTTTTCTAATTTAGAAAGGATATCAGATTTTTGAGCTTCGATATCTTCTTCAATTAATACTTTGTGTGAGATTACCACATTTTTAAACGAGTGGTTAATTTTCACCACTTTAAATGGCATTGTTTGACCAACGTAAATATCGTAATCTTTAATTGGTTTTGTGTCGATTTGTGAACCGGGAAGGAATGTATCGATACCCATCACATCTACAACTAAACCACCTTTTGTACGTGATTTCACAAAACCATTAACGATTTCGTCATTGGTATTTGCTTTGATGATATTTTCCCATGCGCGTTCGCTCACGGCTTTTTTGCGCGATAACACCAGTTGACCTAAATGATCTTCTTTAGTTTCGAGCAACACTTCAACTACATCGCCAATTTTGATATCGGCCATATCTCTGAATTCTGTTTTAGGAATTAATCCATCAGATTTGAACCCGATGTTTAAAACCACCTCTTTTTCTGTGAAACCTACAATGGTTCCTTTTACAATTTCTCTTTCAGTAATACTGCTAAGAGTGTTCTCGTACATGCTCTCCATCTGAGCTTGTTCGTTTGTTGAATACCTGCTGAAGCCCTCTTTGTCGATGCTCCAATCGAATTCTGCTGAATCGTTAGTTTGTGTGTTTGTCAATTTATTTTGTTCTCCTTTCGCTTAAAAAAGCCCGCAAGTATAATGAAAATATGTGGATTGCAAAAAATTTGAAGAATATTTATTCCAATAAAAAACCCGCACAAGGCGGGCTTTTTATTTTCATTATTATTAAACTAATAAATTACTTGCCGATAAAGTAAGCAATACCTAAAGTTGGGGTTAAACCAACACCAAGGTTTAGTGATGAATTAGTTTGTTTAAATGTAACAGTAGTTGTGCCTACAATAACATCTTGTGAAGAAGCCATTGATGAATAATTAATAATATTATTCAATCCAAAATGGATACCCCAAGCCGGTGCAGGGAAATAAGCTAAACCGGGAGCTATAGAAATATTCCATCCGCTATTTTTAATATCTGGATCTGCAACTGCAGCCTTAGGTGTACCTGTAATTGTATAATTGACATCAGTGCCTGTCATGTAATTAAAACCTAAACCTCCGTAAAAATAAAATTTATCAGAAATTTCCATATACTTACGGGCGAACAAACCAATGTTAACTATACTTGTGGTGTTGTTCCAGGTTAAAATAGTTGTACCAGTACCGGCACCTGACATTTTTGTTGAGCCTGAATTGTATCCAACATTTAACCCAACAGCCATTCCATCCATAATGAAGTAGCCACCGTTAATATTCAGATTCATAGTACTTCCTCCTCCGTCAGGTGGGGCTGTAAAGCCTGTAGCTGTAGATGACGTAGCAGAAGTGGTAGAACCGTAACCAATGTCTCCACCTAACATAATAGAGCCTTGTGAAACTTGTGCGTATGAAGCAACACCTGTTGCTAATAACGCTAATGATAATAATGTTTTTTTCATAATTGTTTTTAGTAATTGTTTACATGAACAAATATAGAAGAGGTATAATTAATACCTATTTATCATATAGTCTAATTGTGCACCTTAAATGTTTAAAAGTTGATATGAAAGGTCTTTTTCTAATGAAACCCCTTGATTATACTTAGAAAATATGTTCAAAAGTTTGTAGAAAAAATTAGACAAAAACATGAATTACCCTTAGAGTGAAGTAATTATCAGATATTAATTACCACCCACTTTCACCAACCAAGGGCACAAACGAAAAGCTATCGAGCGCTATTTTCTCAAAATCTTTGTTCGATTTTTTTATGATACTAAACATCTGCTGTGTTTTTTCATTTCCAACTGGGATGATCATAATCCCTCCAATTTTTAACTGATCGATCAAATCTTGCGGAAGCACAGGTGCTCCTGCTGTTACAATTATTTTATCAAATGGAGCATTTGATACCCAGCCTTTGGTACCATCTCCACATTTTGCGGTATATTTATAGTTGAGTTTGTCAAGTAATACACATGCACTTTTATGCAATTTTTCATGTCGCTCTATTGTAAAAATATTTGCACCCATCTCTATTAATATAGCAGCCTGATATCCTGAACCCGTACCTATCTCTAAAATTTTATCATTTTTTTCTACCTGCAACATCTGTGTTTGATATGCAACAGTATAGGGTTGTGAAATCGTTTGTCCTTCACCAATCGGAAAAGCTTTATCGATATAAGCATGGGCATGAAAGGTCTTGCTAAAAAAAAAGTGACGGGGAACTTTTCCTATTGCAGCCAATACCCCAGCATCATCAATACCTTTTAGTTTAAGTTCTTCAACCAATTTTTTACGGGCACCTTTATCTTTATATGAATCAATCATCGGTTACAAATATGCTATTTTTAGTTAATAGTTATCAGTGCTTAGTTTTATGTTATTAAACCTTTTTCATCATTCAGGGTTAGATTCCTCACTTTGTTCGGAAAGACAATTACTCTGAATATTTATTGCGGATTGGCGGGCGCAAAGCGTCCGCCAATCCGCAATCTCACATAATTGCTTGTCTTTCCGAACAAAGTGAGGAATCTAAAAAGATGACTATAAAACCAGAATTATGTAAGAAGTCTATTAGTTAAAAACATTTATTCATACAACATTCAACTCTCACATTTAACATTTCGTTCGAGTGTACATTTTTAAAGTTATTAGTTGAAACTGAATTAAAAAAAGTTAATAACTGAAATTCTTTTTTTTGAGATAGCCTTTACTTTTGAATCGCAAACTAAATAAAATACGAATGATAAAAATCGGGATAGTTGGTGCGAACGAATTAAGCAAACGACATATCAGTAGGTTTACGGAGATTCCCGAATTTGAATTGGTGGGGTTGTTCGATCACAATGAAGAAAATGCTAAATCAATTTCTGAAGAAAGTGGGATAAAATATTTTAGTGAGCTAAACGATTTAATGGATCAGGTTGATGCCTTAGATATTCTTTCACCAGTTGGAACTCATTACAAATATGCATCGAATGCTATTATGCATTCAAAACATGTTTTGCTAAATGGATTGATTTCGGAAGATATCAGAGAAGCCCGCTCTCTAAACGAACTTGCCATTGAGGCAAATGTGAATTTAAAAATATTACATGAAGAAAGATTGCACCCCGAGTTGCGCTCTTTTAAAAAGTTTGTAAAGAAGCCATATTACGTGGAATGCAAACGACTAAAAAACAAAGTCCTGAGTATTTCAAATGATTCACTGGTATTCGGAATGTTGCTGCATGATATTGACCTGCTCACAACTTTAATAGGATCGAATGTTAGAAAAGTTGTTGCAAATGGTGCTTCTCTTTTTAATTCATTTACAGATTTTTTGAACGTACGTTTAGAATTCGAAAATGGATGTGTGGCAAACGTTAGCTGTGGAAACTTTGACAGTGCCGATGAAGATTGTATCAAAGTTTATCAGAAAAATGAAATGCTTACTTTGAATTTTTCAGATTACCAGATTCGGAAATTAATTAAAACTGATGACGGAAAATATTCAGAAACAATTGTGAATTCGAAACCGAAAAATCAAGATGTAATCAAAATCGAACTTCAACAGTTTGCCAGTACCATTATTAACAGACAAAAAATGTCGAATGAAGTTTATCAATCATATCAATCATTGCGCATTGCACATCAGGTTATAGAGAAACTACATCCAAGTAATTTGTTTAATGCCTGATTTTATTAAAAAAAATTACTTTTGCTCAAAGGTAATGGCAACAAACAAACGCTTTCAAAACAAATTCACCCTACTCAATCTAATCATATTGGTATTGTTTTCATCGTGCAGTTTATTGGAAACTGATCCTGTTAAAGTACCTGCTTATATTTATGTTCCACGTCTAGCCTTTACCACTACAAATAATAGTACAACTGTTGAAGGGGAAGCTTCATCAAAGTTTGTAGATGTATGGATTTATGATAGTGGAAATCTATTGGGAAACATTGGTTTGCCTGCTTTAATTCCTGATCAAAAAACGGGATTAACAGAAATTGAATTTGACGCAGGGATCATGAAATCGGGACAAGATGAAAGCAGAATTCCTTATCCGTTTATTGCACGACAAACATTTCCTAACCACCAACTTTCCCCAAATAAAACCGATACGTTTTATCCGGTATTCAAATACATGCCTCAAACAAAATTTGAAATGAATGAAGGGTTTGAAAAATTGGGAGCCGGAGTACAGTTTACTTACAATTCAAATAATATTGCCGGTGATACTATTTTAAAAGTTTCCGATTCTACAGAAATAAACAGCACAATAAAAGTTGGAAAGTATTGCGGAAAAATTGTAATGGCTCCCGGTTCACAATTTTTTGAAGTGCTGACCAACGAATTTCAAAAAGAAATTTTACAACCCGTAATCGGCACTCCAGTTTACCTTGAACTTGATTATAAATCGGATGTACCTATAAATATTATCATGTGGTCGCGAGATCAAAATGGCTCTGTAAGTGTTTTGCCTCAACTAACAACCAACCCAACCACTAGTTGGAATAAAGTGTATGTTTGTTTAGATCAGGATATCATAAGTGCTACACCCGGAACCGCTTTTAAAATATCATTCAGGATTTTTAAAGACATAGGATATCAGCCAAATATTTTTATCGATAATATTAAATTATTACATTTTTGAAAAAGAGAAAAATACATACAATAACTTTTATTGCGCTGGATTATTTTGCAGCTGCAATTTCGTGGTTTACATTTTTTCTATATCGAAAATATCTTATCGAACCCGACAAATTCGGATATGAAATTCCTTTCGAAGCCAGTCAGAATTTTTACCTGGGTTTAATTTACGTTCCTATTTATTGGCTATTGCTTTATTATCTTGCAGGTTATTATAATGATGTTTGGAAACGCTCACGTATCAAAGACCTTTCGAGTACGTTTACCATTTCTGTAATCGGTGTAATTATTCTTTTCTTTTTTCTTTTATTAGATGATGAAGTAAAATCATATAAAGCATATTATTTCACGATTTTTACTTTATTCATTCTTCACTACGGACTTACCATTTTTTTT
>Ga0194047_10000803_pt1 | contig 19956 bp, 18 predicted proteins | sample JunL225m_MetaG_2_FD_160070 | JGI IMG/M metagenome (GOLD analysis project Ga0194047, IMG submission 160070) | Anoxic zone freshwater microbial communities from boreal shield lake in IISD Experimental Lakes Area, Ontario, Canada - Jun2016-L221-5m | ecosystem: Environmental > Aquatic > Freshwater... | reverse complement strand
TAAAGGCGGGCCCCTTGATCAGGCTGTCGATGAAATTCAGGTGGTTCCGAGCAGAGACAAGATTAATTTATCTTATCGATCACAGTCAGCATTTTTGTATCGCTATTCCCATTATAAACCTAAACTATTGTGAAAAAATGAAGACATTTAATCCCTCTTTACGATCTTTTGTCATTCCGGGTATGCTTTTTCTCAGCTCGTGTTGTTGCACCAGGGATGTTGTCGTTGCGCCAAAACCAAAGCCTGCGCCAGCACCTGTGGTGGTTGTTCCTCCCGCACCCGCTCCAGCTCCAGTTCCTGTCCCTGTCCCAGTTCCTGTTCCTGTTCCTGTTCAGGTTCCTGTTCCGGTTCAGGTTCCTGTTGTCGTGCCAGAGCCAGCTCCTGTCATAGTTCCACCGCCAGCACCTGTGGTAGAACCCCAACAACAGCCCCCGGCCCCCACTCCAGTTGTTTCTCGTATTCTTGGTGACATTTTTTTTGATTTTGACAAATCACAGATTCGAAAGGATGCAATTCCTCATTTGCAGGAAGTTGCTGATTGGATGAAGGCAAATCCGACAAAAGAAGTCTCCATTGAGGCTCATGCCGATGCGAAAGGGACAAGCGAGTACAACCGTGCCCTTGGGCTGCGCAGGGCTAATGCGGCCAAAAATTATCTTGTGAAACTTGGAGTCGATCCTGCTCTCCTGAAAGCTGTCAGTTATGGTAAAGAAAAACCTTTTGTGACGGGTAACAGTGATGATATTCTGGCTCAGAACAGAAGAATTCATTTTGTTACCGAATAAGAGAAGGAATAGAAGAGTTTGTTTCAGGGATTGTCACTTGAAGCCGCGTGGTTTTGAGTGGCAATCACTGATGGGTAATTTTTTCTGGCGGGCTATCCAGAGCGTTCAAGATATGGTTTTCGATTTGAGGTCATGAGCGTTGCTAAAGTTTCGGTGGCTCCTTTTTTCACCTTTATCCGAATATCTCCTGCCTCTATTTCATATTCATCTGCAAGAATTTATTATTCCTTTGCCTATATTTAATCGGACTCATTTATAGCCGGTTACAATCTTGTTCTGTTACAGTCCTTGTTGGGAGAGATCCAGTACCTTCCAATGGCTGAAAGACAAACCTTTACTGTTTAAATTTCAAAACGGAGGTAGTAATGCAAAGTAACCAGACCTTTGCTGATCTCTTCAGGGCCAGGGGTGTTAGCCGCCGGGATTTTCTCAAGTTTTGTTCACTTACCTCGGTTTATCTTGGCCTTTCGTCTTCAATGGCTCCTGCTCTCCTTGAAGCGATGGAGAAGAAGCCCCGGACACCTGTTTTATGGATTCATGGTTTGGAGTGTACCTGCTGTTCTGAATCTTTTATCCGCTCATCTCACCCAACCATTGAGAATCTTCTTTTCAACATGATTTCGCTGGACTATGATGATGTTCTCAGCGCTGCTGCAGGTCATCAGTTGGAGGCTGTGCGCAAGAAGATCATGAAGGAGTACAAGGGAAAATACATTCTTGCCGTTGAGGGAAACGTCTCTACCAAGGATGATGGTGTCTATTGTATGGTTGGTGGTGACTCATTCCTGAACATTCTCAAAGAGACTGCTGCTGATGCGGCGGCAATTATTGCATGGGGTACCTGCGCCTCATTCGGCTGTGTGCAAAATGCAGCTCCGAACCCATCTGGAGCTGCTCCAGTTTCTGATATTATAAAGGATAAGCCCATTGTCAAGGTGCCCGGTTGTCCGCCGATTTCAGAGGTAATGACCGGAGTTATTGCTCATTTTCACACTTTTGGCACCCTTCCTGAACTTGATCGTCTTGGTCGTCCCAAAGCCTTCTATAACACTCGTATTCATGACAAGTGCTATCGTCGCGCCTTCTTCGATGCCGGGATGTTTGTCACAAGTTTTGACGATGATGCTACCAGAAAGGGGTGGTGTCTCTACAAAATGGGTTGTAAAGGGCCAACAACCTATAACTCGTGTTCCAAAATTCAGTGGAATGGAGGAACCAGCTTCCCGATAGGCTCCGGTCACCCCTGCATTGGCTGTTCAGAACCAAAGTTCTGGGATAAAGGGCCTTTTTACAGCAGGCTTGCAGAGGTTCCATTCCTGGGCAGCGACAGTAATGCTGACAAGATCGGCATGGTTGCTGTTGGCGCTGCAGCGGCTGGGGCAGCAGCTCATGCTACTGTTACCGCAGTTAAAAAGGCGAAATCAGACAAGCTTGGTAATGATAAAGCATAATCAGGGAGTATAACTCATGGCTAAAAAAATAGTGGTTGATCCGATTCCCCGTATTGAGGGGCATCTGAGAATAGAGGCGACGCTGAACGAAAGTAATGTTATTGAAGAGGCCTATTCTACGGGTACGATGTGGCGCGGTATTGAGGTTATTCTCAAAGGGCGTGATCCAAGAGATGCCTGGGCCTTTACCGAACGTATCTGTGGTGTCTGTACAACGGTTCATGCTCTTGCGTCAGTACGGTGCGTTGAGGATGCCCTTGGAATCAGCATACCGACCAATGCGCGTATTATCAGGAACCTGATGAATGCCACCCAGGTTACCCAGGATCATCTGGTGCACTTTTACCACCTTCATGCACTTGATTGGGTTGATGTTGTCAGCGCTCTCAAGGCAGATCCAAAACAGGCATCCGCTATTGCCCAGACCATTTCTCCATGGCCGAAGTCGTCGGTTGGCTACTTCAAGGATCTTCAGCATCGTCTGGTCGGATTTGTAGAGAGTGGTCAGCTTGGTATTTTCTCAAATGGTTACTGGGGTCATCCGGCCTACAAGCTTCCACCTGAAGTGAATCTGATTGCGGTGGCTCACTATCTGGAGGCGCTTGATTTCCAGAAGGAGATCATCAAAATTCACACGATTTTCGGTGGCAAAAATCCTCATCCAAATTATTTGGTGGGTGGTATGGCTTGTGCCATTGATCCCAACAGCGATACGGCGATCAATATCGAGCGGCTGACGATGATCAAGAAAATCATTGACGATACGAACACTTTTATTGATCAGGTGTACATTCCCGATCTTATTGCAATAGCAGGGTATTACAAAGGATGGCTCTATGGTGGTGGCCTTGGCAACTATCTCAGTTATGGTGATTTCCCCGAGACCTCACTTACTGATTTTAAGACGTTGCTCTGGCCGAGAGGTGCTATTCTCAACAAGGATCTTGCCAATGTTATTGATGTTGATCCAAGGGATACCGCTCAGGTTACTGAGGAGGTGAGTCACAGTTGGTACACCTACTCCGGTGGCGACGGTAAGGGGCTTCATCCATGGAAGGGCGAAACAACGCCAGCGTATACGGGTCCGAAACCCCCATTTCAACATCTTGATACCACCAAAAAATACAGTTGGCTGAAGACACCCCGTTGGAAGAACCACCCGATGGAGGTAGGTCCGCTTGCCAGGGTACTGGTAGCTTATGCCAAAGGAGATCCGATGATCAAGGAGACCGTTGGGCTGGTGCTTTCGAAACTTGAAGTTGGGCCGGAGGCGCTCTTTTCGACACTTGGCCGTACTGCCGCCCGGGGTATTGAGTGCAAGCAGACTGCCGGTTTCATGACTCACTATTACGATCAACTGATTGCAAACATCAAGACGGGTGATTATCGCACCTTTAACAGTGAGCGTTGGGATCCCTCCTCCTGGCCTGAAGAGTGCAAGGGTTTTGGCTATACTGAAGCGCCGCGTGGTTCACTTGGTCACTGGATTCAGATCAAGGAGAAAAAGATTAAGGAGTACCAGATTGTGGTGCCCTCTACCTGGAACGCCTCGCCACGTGATGCCAATGGCAATTCTGGAGCCTACGAGTCTGCGCTGAAAGGGACACCGATGATCAATCCTGAACAGCCACTTGAGATTCTTAGAACGGTACATTCATTCGATCCGTGCCTTGCCTGCGCTTCTCATCTTTTTGATATGAATGGCAAGGAGATAACATCTGTCACAATCGTTTAAACGGAGCGGTGTCATGGGTAGAATAATTGAAGAGATCTACGTCTGGAGGCTGCCGGTCAGGGTTTACCATTGGATTAATGCCCTGTGTATGGTGGCTCTCTTTGCGACTGGCATGTATATTGCATCCCCGGTGCTGAATCCGGCTCTTGGCGAGGCAGTATTGCACAAGGGGATGGCATGGTGGCGCTATCTCCATTTTGCTTTTGCCTTTATTTTTATTGCCAACTTTTTGTTTCGTCTCTACTGGGCGCTTTTTGGCGGTGACAAGTATGCACGCTTTGGCGGATTCAGGCCGTGGTCACCCAAGTGGTGGGGAAAACCCTTCCGCGAGCAGGTTGAGTCCTATCTTTTTTTGCGCTCGGATGAACCGAACTATGTCGGTCATAACCCCGTTGCGGCGCTTGCGCATTTTATTTTCATTTTTTGTGGCTCGACCTTCATGATTCTTTCTGGTTTGGCAATTTACGGCGAAAATAATCCGGGAGGTTTCAACGGAGTCTGGTTTGGCTGGCTTATACCGCTTTTTGGAGGCAGTTACTCTTTGCATTTCGCGCATCACCTTTTCGCTTGGATTTTTCCTGTCTATGTGATCATGCACCTCTATGCAGTGTTACGTCACGACATTGTTGATCGCTCAAGTGTAACCTCTTCTATTATTACCGGCTACAAGCATAAGGTGGAAGAGGAACCCGTATGAAGTACAATTCTGTCAATGTTATCGGTCTTGGCAATATTCTTTATGGCGACGAGGGTTTTGGCGTGGCGGCTCTCAACAGTTTCAGGGACTCCTCAAGTTTCCCTGAAACTGTTCGATTTATTGACGGTGGCACCCAGGGGATTGCTCTGCTTGATTATATTGAATCATGCGATGCCGTAATCGTTTTTGATGCCTTGATTCCTCTCAATTATGACCGGCGGGTTTACGTTTACAGGAACGATGAACTCCCGGCATTTATTCACCGGAAGATGTCATCGCATCAGATGGGGCTTAGCGAGATGCTCGGCATTGCCCGGCTGCATGGTCGAATGCCCCGCGACATCGTCCTTATTGGTGTTCCCCCTCTGGTGCTTGAACTCAATATTGGTCTGAGTCCTGAACTCACACTCTTGCTTCCTGAAGCAGTTCAGAAGGGTTTCAGGATTGTAGAAGGGTGGTTAGCAGAGTTGTAGCTTATCTTTTTTTAGCTCCGTGTCTCACTGGTTTACAAAGAAAGTGACTATGGTTTGATCAGACGCAAAAATTCACTTCGTGTGGATTGAGAGGTGATGAATTGGCCAGACATTGCAGAGGTTGTTGTGACCGAATTAAGCTTTTCAACGCCTCGCATCACCATGCACAGATGCTTTGCCTCTATGACCACCGCAACTCCTTTGGGGTTCAGCACATTCTGGATAGAGTCACGGATCTGCTGGGTTAGCCTCTCCTGTACCTGCAGGCGACGCGCAAAAACCTCGACTACCCTTGCAAGTTTTGACAAGCCAACAATTTTACCGTCTGGTATGTAGGCAATATGTGCTTTGCCAAAGAACGGGAGAAGATGGTGTTCGCACATTGAAAAAAGATCAATATCCCTCACTAATACCATCTCATCATAAGCTTCGGTAAAGACAGCGTTTTTAAGAAGCTCTTCAGGATCCTGCTGGTAGCCTTTTGTTAAAAAACGAAGCGAATTTGCAACCCGTTCCGGTGTTTTCAGAAGTCCCTCGCGCAGGGGATCTTCCCCGATTCCACCGAGTATTTCGTAAACAGCTCCAGATAACTGATGTGTAAATGGGGTATTTACTTGTGGCATTGTGGAGCTATATTCATCATCACAGCAACTCCCTTGGCCTGAAAAAAGAGGGGAGTTACTCTCCGCGATAGCGGACGGAATTTTTTCCTGTTTCATGGATGGTTACTTCATGGAGCACAAGCTCCTGGTTATTAATAGTGAGCAGTCTTTCTTCTAGAATATCCCATGTCAGTACGGCAAGCACCTCAGTGGTTGGTATACAGTTTTGCAATTCCGGTACGTCATGGTTCAGATGCTTGTGGTCAAATCTTGCCGTTATTTCATATTCAAGTATACTTTTAAGCTCTTTAAGGTCAAAAAGAAAGCCGGTTTGCATGTCAACAATGCCGCAGAGCGTAATCTCCAGCAGATAATTGTGTCCATGCCCGTAATTATTGCTGCATTTGCCGTACAGTGCAATATTTTGCTCTTCGGTGCAGAGAGGATTAAAAAGCCTGTGTGCAGCATTAAACTCAATTTTTCTTGAAACGTAAACTTTTCTTGGTTTCCGTAAAAGATCGTTCATAAAACAGCGTCATAAGTGTTGTACAGGATAATACAACCAGTGTATGCAGGAATAAGTTGTGGTCATATCTTGAGCTAACTTCTTTGAGCACAACATAACCGTGCAGTTACTCTATAAGTTTCAACTGTAACGACTGGAAGTAGTTGAAAAAAACATTGTGACTCAGCATTGTAATTTTTCATCAAAAAGAGTTAGAATGGGCAACAAATTTTTATGGGTGAGACGAAGAAAGGGAGCATCGTCTTCGAATGTCTTCCTGTGAGCGATTCAATGTAAACTCGGCGAGGCTAAATTAGAGAGAGATAATGGATACAAAACGGGAAAAGCGGTTGTTCAGGGCTCAGGGAGTGGTCGGGTTTTTGTTGCCACTGCTGCTTTGTGGGTGCGGCGCTGCAGGTGGAGGGAAGGATAACAAAAAGCAGGAGCAACCCAGGCTTTCAGTCATGACCGTTCAGCGTTCGGACGCGACTGTAACCACTGGCTATTCTGCTCTTCTCGAGGGAAAAGTAAATGTGGAGATTCGTCCGCAGGTAGATGGTACTCTCCAGAAAATATATGTTGACGAAGGCACCTTTGTCAAGACCGGTCAGCCACTGTTCAAAATCGATGACCAGGTTTACAGGGAGCAGTATCATGGAGCATTGGCGGCGCAACATGTCGCTGAAGCGAGGCTTGTTGCTGCAAAAGTTGATATGGACAAACTGGTGCCACTGGTGCAGAGCAAAGTGGTGTCGGATATTCAGCTTCAAGTTGCACAGGCCAACTATCAGGCAGCTCAAGCTGCCGTCGAGCAGGCGGTGTCTGCCTCCCGTTCTGCAAAGACAACTATGGACTATACGACCATCAAGGCTCCTGTCAGTGGCTTTATCGGAAAAATACCGTTCAGACTTGGTACTCTTGTCACTAAAAATCAGGCTGGCTGGCTGACGCTGCTGAGTGATGTCAGTGATGTTTATGCCTATTTTAGTATGAGTGAGCTTGACTACATCCGGTTCCAAAAACAGTATGCCAGCTCTTCAGTGCAGCAAAGCCTCCATCTGCTTCCCCCGGTCTCCCTTGTTTTAGCTGATGGAAGCCGCTTCAGTGAAAAAGGCTCTATCAGCACTGTAAGTGGGCAGTTTGATCAGGCGACCGGTTCTGTCAGGGTGAGGGCAGTATTCCCCAACAGAAAAGCTCTTCTTCGGTCGGGTAATACAGGAACAGTCGTTATGGAGTCGCTCTATCACAATGTTCTTTTGGTACCACAGGCATCCACGGTTGAATTACAGGACAAAGTTTTTGTCTTTGTGCTGGGCAAAGAGAATAAGGTGAAGAAACAGGTGATTACCGTGGCGGCAAAAAGCGCCAATAACTATGTGGTGAACTCTGGAGTCGATGAAGGTGATACCATGGTGATGGTTGGTGTCGACAAATTACAGGATGGCGCAGTTATTACTCCGGTCAAGGGTGTTGCTGGCTTTGTTGAACCGAAGAAATGAGTGTACAGGCAGTGGTGATAATTTTCCCGCAGAGAAGGGGTGAGCTAAACGTATTTATTGATGTTTGAAAGATTTATTTCCAGACCGGTTCTTGCTACGGTTATATCGGTTATTCTGGTTATCCTCGGTCTTGTGGGTATGAACCAGCTCTCCATTACCAGATTTCCTGATATTGCACCTCCGAGTGTCTCTGTAACGGCAAGTTATCCCGGTGCCAGTGCCGAGACGGTTGGCCGTTCAGTCGCTCCGCCTCTCGAAGAGGCGATCAACGGTGTGGAAAACATGACCTATATGCTTTCGACCTCGGCCAATGATGGTTCCCTTTCAATTACTGTTTTTTTTAAGCAGGGAACCAATCCTGACCAGGCTGCTGTGAACGTACAGAATCGGGTGGCCCAGGCGACCAGCAGATTGCCTGCTGAAGTGAATCAGATTGGTGTGACGACGGTCAAGCGTCAGAATAGCCAGATTATGTTGATCAATCTTGCCAGTCGCGTTAAAGAGTATGATCAAATCTTTCTGCAAAACTATGCCAAGATTAACATTGTTGACGATTTATCAAGGGTCCCCGGTGTGGGTCAGGTTACAGTCTATGGGAACCTTGATTATTCTATGCGGATATGGTTGAGGCCGAAGCAGATGGCGGCATACAAGGTGACACCCCAGGAGGTCGCTGCTGCCATCCAGAGTCAGAATCTTGAGGCGGCTCCAGGGTCGTTTGGAGAGAACAGTACGCAGGCGATGCAGTATGTGATGAAGTACAAGGGAAAGAATCCCTATCCCGGCGATTATGAAAATATTGTAGTTCGTTCAAATCCTGACGGTTCACTGCTCAAACTTGGTGATATCGCCCGTGTCGAGTTTGGTGCTTACCGCTATACTGTAGACACCAAGGCAAACGGGGAGCCTGCTGTAGTTCTTGCAGTCTATCAGGCTCCAGGTTCAAATGCCAACAAGGTTGAAACTGGTTTGCGCAACGTGCTCGCAAAGGTCTCCGCATCGTTTCCTTCCGGGATCACCTACTCTATTCCCTTCAGTTCAAAAAAGGTCGTTGATGAATCTATTGACCAGGTTGTGCATACTCTTATTGAGGCATTTCTGCTGGTGTTCCTGGTTGTTTTTATCTTTTTGCAGGATTTTCGCTCAACCCTTATACCGGCAATTGCTGTGCCAGTGGCAATTATTGGCACTTTTTTCTTTATGAACCTGTTTGGATTTTCCATCAATGTCCTGACTCTCTTTGGATTGGTGCTTGCTATCGGTATTGTGGTTGATGATGCTATTGTTGTCGTTGAGGCGGTTCATGCCAAAATGGAACAGAAAAAATACCCGGCAAAAATCGCAACAGTTTCGGCGATGAGGGAGATCACCAAAGCCATTGTGACCATTACTCTTGTGATGTCGTCGGTTTTTCTTCCGGTTGGCTTTCTGGAGGGCTCCACAGGTGTTTTTTACAGGCAGTTTGCCTTTACACTTGCCATTGCTATTCTGATTTCAGCAGTTAATGCGTTGACTCTCAGTCCGGCTCTCTGTGCTCTATTTCTTGCCAACCTTCATGAGCACGACAAGAGCAGTAAATTTGGAGGCTTTGGACAACGCTTCTTCTCAAGCTTTAATGCAGGTTTTGAGGCGATGAAACGCAAGTATCTTGGCTCTCTTGTTTTTTTGCTTCGCAATAAACGATTCACTTATGGTTTTCTGGGTCTGGTCATCGCTCTCTCATTCTGGATGTTCAAGACCATGCCTACCGGCTTTATTCCTGACGAGGATAATGGATTTGTTATCGTTTCAGTTACCCTTCCACCAGGTGCCTCCTTTATGCGTACACAAGCAGCCATGGACAAGGCCGCAGTAACGTTACGCTCAATTCCGGCGGTACAGAAGGTGATATCAATTGCGGGCATCAATATTCTTTCAAGAAGTTCATCACCTTCAGCAGGTTTGTTGTTTATTCAGTTGAAAGATGTTAAAGAGCGAGGTCCGGATGGTAATATCAAAAAACTCCTCGGATTGATTTCACAGAAGTTGAGCAACCGGGAGGGCTCCTTCTTCGCTCTTGCGCAACCGACAGTGCCTGGATTCAGTACGGTCGGTGGACTTGAGTTTGCATTGCAGGACCGCAGTGGTGGCGCTCTTGATAAGTTCAGTGGCGTTGCCAAAGGGTTTATTGGCGAATTGATGAAACGGCCGGAGATAGGTTTTGCCTTTACCAGCTTTAAGGCCACTTATCCCCAGTATGAACTAGAGGTTGACAATAGCAAGGCAGCCCAGCTTGGTGTGAATGTCAAGGACCTTATGACGGTTTTACAGGCTTATTACGGGAGTATGCAGGCATCAGATTTCAACCGGTTTGGTAAATATTATAGGGTTGTGATGCAGGCAGAGCCTGGAGAACGTGCCGAGCCCTCATCGCTGAATGGGATTTTTGTTAAAAACTCCAGAGGTGATATGGTTCCGATTGCCTCAGTGATTACTCTGAAACGTGTGTATGGTACCGAATCAGTTGATCATTTCAATCTGTTCAATGCTATTTCTGTCAATGCCGTTGTCAAGCCAGGATTCAGTACAGGACAGGCCATCAAAGCGGTTGAAGAGGTTTCGATGCGCACCCTGCCAACCGGTTTCACTTATGACTGGAAAGGCCAGAGCAGGGAAGAGATTGAGTCGACGGGAGGTTTGCTCTTTATTTTTCTGCTCTCGGTCTTGTTTGTCTATTTTCTGCTTGCCGCGCTCTACGAAAGCTATCTGCTTCCTCTCGCGGTGATGTTCTCTATTCCAACCGGTTTGCTTGGAGTTTTTCTTGGTATCAAGCTTGCTGGTATTGAGAACAACATCTACGTACAGGTTGCTGTGATCATGCTTATCGGGTTGTTGGCCAAGAATGCCATTTTGATTGTCGAATTTGCATTGCAGCGCAGAGTGGCGGGAAGCTCGCTCGCTGCTGCAGCAATTGAAGGTGCAAAGGCACGGCTCCGTCCGATTCTTATGACCTCTCTTGCATTTATTGCAGGTCTTCTGCCGCTTCTCTTTGTGACCGGCCCGGCGGCCCAGGGCAACCACTCCATTGGTGCTGCTGCTATCGGAGGCATGTTTGTCGGGATGTTACTCGGTATCTTTATTGTTCCCGTGTTGTTTGTCACCTTTCAGTATCTCCAGGAGCGTTTTACTGGTGTGGCATCGCCCATTGTTGAAGCCGGAGATCTGCTTGAAGAGCTTCTGAGCAATGAAAAAGTGCGGTCACAGCAACCACTTGATGTATAAAAAAGGTTTATGAAAAAAAAGACAAATATTTTCTTGTTGACAGGGCTATTCAGCGTTGCCTCTCTTGGTATGGCTGGATGCAGTGGTAGTCGTGAGTCGATGAAACATGAGCCCACTGTTCCTGCCGCCTATCGTGGTACGCCCCAGGTTGTTCCAGTTGCAGCGGAGAGATCCGTGACAGCAAAGCTTCCCTACAAAAGTTTTTTTACCGATTCTGCTTTACAGGCGCTGATTGACACCTCTTTGGTCAACAATCTTGACCTGCAGGTTGCTGTCAAAAATATTGACTTTGCACAGCAGGCATTCAATGCGGCAAAGCTTGGAACGCTTCCTGCAGTTACTGCTGGTATTCAGGATATTCGATCCTATTCCTCCGACAACGGGGTTAAGAAGACTCCCCAGGAGTATATTGCCTCTCTTTCTGCTTCGTGGGAGCTTGATATCTGGGGGAAAATTCGCAGCAAAAGTGAATCCTTACTTGCCTCTTCCCTGAAGACGCAAGAGGTTGCCAAAGCTGTGCGTACGCGGTTGGTGGCGGATGTGGCAACCGGTTACTATAATCTTCTCATGCTGGACGAACAGCTTGCGGTTTCCAGGAAAAATCTTGCACTTGCGGATACGACCCTCAAGATGATTCAGCTTCAGTATGCCGCTGGCCTGGTTAATGGTCTTGCCATAAAACAGCAAGAGGCAGTGCGCGAGTCGATAGCCGCTTCAATTCCTCTGCTGGAGCAGAATATTGCTGTGCAAGAAAATGCGTTAAGTACTCTCTGCGGTAAAATGCCAGGTACGATTGTTCGCAATCACACTCTTTTCAATGCCAAGGTGACCGACAATGTTTCTGTCGGAGTTCCGGCGCTCATGCTTCAGAATCGACCCGATGTGCGTGCTGCTGAACTTGTCGTAAGGGGAGCGTATGCTGATGTCGATGAGGCGGGGGCAACTTTTTACCCCTCGCTTGTTGTTACTGCCCAAGGGGGAGTAAGTGCTCTCAAATCAAGTGACTGGTTTAGTGTCCCTGGCTCTTTGTTTGGTGTGCTGCAGGGCTCTTTATTACAGCCGCTGTTTCAGCGTGGACAGTTGAATGCAAACTATGAGCAGTCAAAGATCAAGCAGGAGCAGGCTGAACTTGCATTCAGACAGTCGGTGTTGAAGGCCGTTGCAGAGGTTTCCGACGCTCTTGTTCGGCTTGAGAAGGTAAAGGCGCAGGAGAATTTGGCCGAGGAGCGTGTTGCAACATTGCAAAAAGCGGTTGATCACGCCGGGATGCTTTTTCAAAGCGGCATGGCGACATATCTTGAAGTTATTGTGGTACAGGGCAATGCTCTTGCCGCTGAGCTTGTTCTCGCCGATTTACGACGACAACATCTTGTTTCCATGGCAGAACTCTATCGTGCTGTTGGTGGTGGGTGGCTGTAAGGGGATCAAGGCGTTAATATCTATGATTATTATTAGATATATTATCCGATACTTCGCTTCTTGAAGCTCTGAAGGTACATTTTACCTGCTCCTGCTGTGGGGTAGTTGATTGAGCCAACAAAAAAAATAAATTAAAATCCTGTGGTTTTGCTGCGAGGATGCTTTCTGTGAATAAAGAGGTTGATTTTTTGATGGATACACAAGCGTATAATGCAACGGTTATTGGTAAAATCATGGTTACGCCCGACATCATGATCTTGACGATTGATGCTGATGAGCCAAGAGTTGAGTTTGAGGCAGGCCAGAATTTGCTGCTTGGGCTCTATGGGTATGAGTCACGCTCTTCAAATTCGGAGCCGGAGCTGGATCCCGCTGAAGCAGACAAACTGATAAAAAGGCCCTATTCAATTGCATCTTCTAAAACCGAGACTCGGCAGCTTGAGTTTTACATTTCCCAAGTCAAATCTGGACAGTTGACCTCGAGGCTTTTCAAACTCAATATTGGCGACAGACTTTATGTCGGCACAAAAATAACCGGGATTTTTCGTCTTGACGAAACACCTGACGGGAGTGATATTGTCATGGTTGCAACCGGGACGGGTATTGCTCCCTATATCAGTTTTTTGCGTTCACATATTGTTGAGCGACCCGAGAGCAAGATGGTTGTCATTCAGGGGGCTGCTCATCGGTGGGATCTTGGCTATTACAGTGAATTGACCTTTCTTGAGAAGACTTATGCGAACTTTTTCTATGTGCCCACGCTTACCGATGCAGATGAAAAATGGGATGGTTATCGGGTTTGTATTGAGGATCTCTTGACAAACGAGGTGTTGCAAAATGAGTTTAATATATCTCCCGATCCAGAAAGAACTCATTTCTTTGTGAGTGGAAAACCGGAGATGGTTGCCCATGTTTCAGACTGGCTCCTTGAGTTTGGTTATACAAGGCATCATCCTGATGAGCCCGGTGAGTTGTATATCGAAGAGTTCTGAAGTCGTAGAGCTGATAGCCGGGAGAGAAGTGAGTGGACAATAAAGGACTCGAACCTTTGACCTCTCGCGTGTGAGGCGAACGCTCTAACCAACTGAGCTAATTGTCCATAAGTTTTACAGCCGTAGTATAGGTTTTGAGATTCATTTTTGCAATGCTGAAGAGGGTTATTTTTTAATATTCAAATGAGATCATGGACAGAGAGCCTTTGGTAACGAGAGTGGAGGGGTTGTGGCGTTGCGTTGGTGGCAGAGTGTTGATGGTGATGCTGCTTCTCTCCCTTCTGTTCAGTAATGCGGCTGTTGCCAGTGATACGGTTGAAAATGCTGGCAATATTCTTCAGGTGATGTTGCCCGTCAGCGGGGCCGGTATTGCTCTTGCCCGGAATGACAGGGAGGGTCTCATCCAGCTTGCCGAATCTGGTGCGCTGACTCTGGCTCTTACCTTCGGGATGAAGTATACTATTCCTGCGGTGAGACCTGATGGCGGGGAGCACTCCTTTCCCTCAGGGCACACCTCCATCTCTTTCTCTTCTGCTGAATTTATTCGTGAACGGTATGGCTGGAATTATGGTATTCCTGCTTATGTTGTTGCTTCTTATGTAGGGTACAGCCGTATAGAGGCAAAGCGCCACTATACCCGTGATGTTCTTGCCGGTGCAGTCATCGGAATCGGCAGCAGTCTTTTATTGACAGAACCATTAACAAAGAGTTTGCATATTCAACCTTCAGTTGCCAGTTCATATTATGGTATGACCCTTTCTCATGCCTGGTAGTATGGTTGCAGCACTTTTGCATTGGTGTGTGCTCTTTCTGATTTTATCGTGTAATACTATGGGATATAACACATTGACTCCTGATGAAGAGCGGGTTATCCTGCATAAAGGCACTGAAATGCCCGGGAGTGGTAAATATTATCGTAACAAGGATGATGGTCTCTATCTTTGTCGTCGATGCGATGCACCACTTTTCAACTCTTCTGATAAATTCGATTCAAGTTCCGGCTGGCCAAGCTTTGATGATGCAATCACAGGAGCTGTCAGGCAGATTCCTGATGCTAATGGACGACGTACGGAGATTGTCTGTGCCAACTGTGGCGCTCATCTTGGGCATGTTTTTTTCAAAGAGGGGCTGACCGGGAAAAATGTTCGTCATTGTGTCAATTCGCTCTCACTGAGTTTTTTGCCGAAGAAAACAGCCGAAGCTGTGGCTCAAAAGGCCATTTTTGCGGGGGGGTGTTTCTGGGGAGTCGAGTATCACTTTACGCAACTCAACGGGGTTCTTTCTGTCACTTCTGGGTATACTGGCGGTGTTGTTGACCATCCAACCTATAAACAGGTTTGCAGCGGGAAGACCGGACATGCCGAAGCGGTAGAGATTACGTTTGATCCCGCTCTTGTCAGTTATGAAACTCTTGCGAAGCTCTTTTTTGAGATTCATGATCCAACCCAGGTGAACCGGCAGGGGCCTGACATCGGTACCCAGTATCGTTCTGCCATTTATTATGCGGATGGCGGGCAGAAAAAGGTTGCCGAGAAGCTGATTGGAGAGTTAAAAAGCAAAGGGTATGATGTTGTTACTCAGGTTGAGCAGGCTGGCAGGTTTTGGGACGCTGAGCCATACCATCAGGACTATTACGCAAAAACCGGCCATCAGCCTTATTGCCACATCTATCAAAAACGTTTTTAAGTTTTGGGTGCAGTTGTTTGAGGAGTCTGACGTGTTTTTTTGTCAACAAAAAGTATTCGTTCCATTGTTCCTGCCTGCCGGAGCTTATTGTCTTGTGCCTTATGCTTTTTTAAGGGCCTCCGGCTCGCAAGTGCATATCGTTAGCAATTTTTCTCTGATGCTTTAAGGCATGATAAGCGGATACGACCTGATTGGTGTGTGGCGGGAGTACAAGAAGCTTGAGAGTGGTCAGGTAGCGGTGGATATGAATATTGGTGATTACAGGGGTTATGTGGCTGGAGTGTGTGATGTCTGTAATCGCTGGTTATTTACAACTCCGGAGGGGACAACCCAGGGTCAGGTTTGTGCTGTCGTGGGCAAGTGGCTGGAGGAGCATCCGCAGCGATGGCATGAACCGGCTATGCCGCTGGTGATTCAGGCGCTTCAGGAGGCTTTTCCCTACTATCATAAAAAACGGAAAAAAAGAAGAATGATTTTTCTGCTGGCCGAAAAGCGATAATGGGCGTGGGTTCACCGTTCAATAATTCCTCGTTATGCTGTCGGCTGCACGCTGGTAGATGTAGCTTTTTGGATGTTCAATTTTTTTGACAGAAAAAAGCGTTGATGCTCTCTCCCAGAGGTCGGTATCTTCTGCATATTCAAGATCGTTAAACCCTTCAAGAGCGAAAAATAACTCCCTTTTTCCAAAGAGGGTCCCACACAGAATGCACTCACGAATATCGACGAGCTTATCAAGATTGTAGCAGTCTTTGACCATAATTTGCTCATCGCAGTCAAAGCCTCCTGAGAGCAATGCCACATCAGGGTAGTCTGCCATCCATGCCATTCTGGATGCAAGATGGTGTTCCAGATAATGGTCGTCACTGTCAAGAAAGGTGATATAGCGGCCAAACGAAGCCTGCATTCCTGCATTGCGAGACAAAGCAGCTTTGCGGTTTTTATGCTTCACATACCTTATGTTACGATAGCTGTCAAGAAATGGTGCCATCGTCTCAAAGCTGTTGTCAGAACTGCCATCGTCAACGACGATCAGCTCCCAGTTGCTGAATGTCTGGGTAATAACACTGTTTACTGCGTTTTCAAGATGAGCAGCCCGGTTAAAGGTGGGCAGAATAACCGAGATGTCGGGCTTATAGCTGAATCTCATGGTTTTGCTGCTCTGATGGCAAATGCGCAGACAAGCATACCGGCCACCAGAAAGTTCTGGGCGATAGCGTTATAGCGTACATCCATGGTGCCCGGTGATTTGACCAGGGAAAACTGCAACAGAAATTGCGGAATGACGAGAGCGCCAACCACGATCCCGTAAGTGGATTGCCCAATCATGACCATATAAAGGGCCGCCAGAATCTGGCCAGCATCAATCAGCACCGCTGCAATTATGGCAGCATTGGTTTCACCGAAAACCACAGGCAATGTTCTGATGCCAACCTGTCGATCTCCCTCAATAGATTTGAAATCGTTGATGGTCATGGTGCCGGTGCTGGAAAGGGTAAAAAGGGCAGCAACAATCAGTGATGGTTGCAGCGAAGAGAGCGAAAAAGCTGGATTAAAAGCGATCACGCCCGCCATCCAGGGGATGATAAGATAGGAGACTGCCACAATGATATTGCCCGCCCAGAGTCGCTTTTTCAGCTTGACGGGATTTGCACTATAGAGGTGCGCATTGACAATACCAATGACCACGTAAAAGCCAATCAGTGGATGAATCAAATAGCCGGTGATGACCGAGAAAACCGACCAGAGGGCAATGAGGATGGTGGCGTTTTTCAATGAAATTGCTCCACCGGGTATCGGGCGATTGGGTTCGTTGATCTCGTCAAGATCGCGGTCAAAATAGTCGTTCAGCATCTGGCAGGTGCCACTGGCCAGCGGGCCGGTCAGCAACATGCCAAGAATAAACTTCATACCGAGCATATCTTCCCAACCGAAAGCGCCACTTGCCACGGCACCACACAAAAAACTCCAGATAACCGGAATCCAGGTGACCGGCTTGAGGAATCGTATAATCAGCGCCAGTTTCGACAGACTCTCAGCGGGCATTGGGCGAGCTTGCACCAGCTTGCGCACATTGAGCGGTGTTTGGAACTCACCACTCTCTTGCGGTTGTCCTGTATTTCTGGTAGTACGCAAATCGCTCACACTTACTGGCTTATAGGTTGAAAAACAGTGGGTAACGGAAAATAACAGGTAAAATTGAATAAATGAATTACATGTCATAAAACAGCTCTGTTCTTGCAAAATCTTCTTGTCATTCCGGCTTTATCGTTGCCAGTCGCCTGATATCCGATCAATCTGTTTGACCAGATAAAACGGCAAATGTATTGTCAGCTCTATCACTTTTTTACAAGGTTTTGTTGCAGGGGCGTATTGCAATATGACCCTGCGATCGTTCGTAAAATCTCCTGATTGATTGTGGCGCATACAAAAACACTCTCATTCATCGTAAGAGATCCTTATTCCTGAAATCAGTAAAAGAGCGTATCTTCATTTTAATTTATTGGCGGGAAAACCAGCACATTGACCTGGTTCTTGAAACGAGCTAAAATTTGCGAAGATTGGAGGCCTTGTCCCCAGAATCTGCCCCTATTTTTCTATATAAGTTTTTCATAATTAATGGTTTATGGCTGTTTGGCGCAAATCCCGAATACATTTTTTTTGCGAAATGACTCACTATTTTAGCTTTTTTTTTCTATCGATCAGTTTATTACTCTGTTTGCCACGTATTCTGTCAGCGGAATCAGCACTTCTTGTACGTCCCCAGGGCGGTTACGGTTATCTGGATGCTAACGGGGGAACTGCTCTTGCTCACGTTGGGATGAGAGTTCTTATGCCTGCCAGCGAGAAGCAACGATACGGTCTTGAACTAACCCATTTTGTGCCTGAAAAAGCCGCGAATTTCACTTCGCTTGGTATTGTGCTTGAGCAGAGAATGTGGGAGTGCTTTAACATGTCGATTGGGACTGTCGGATATCTTGGTTACAATGGCAACTCATTAAATCCTTTTGGGTTAATGACAAATCTTGGATGGGAGCCAAAGAGCAAGGGCAGATGGGAGCCATTTATCACCTACCGGAACGATCTGATCTTTTCAGGCAGGCCGGATTCACTGTACTCGTTGAGTGTCGGCGTTTCCTTCAAGTATTAATTTTTCTACTTATTCTTTCTACTTGTAAGTGTTCGCTGCAATAGCTCCCTGTTGTTATCAGGCAATATCTGTACGATGCTCAATTGATTTGTATATTCAACACGATTCTATTACTACAGCGAACCTGTTGCATGATGAAGAAAGATACCTACAGCCTCTCTTTTACCACAGGCGGCCTTTTTCATCAGGAGTCTCTCATCCTTGGCAAGCTGTATGTAGAAGCCAATGACTGGGACCGAGTGCGAACTCAAGTTCTGTCCGAAAACCTGTTACAGTCAAGAACCCTCAATACGTCGAAGCGTCAATGCCGTGAAATTATCTCAAGACTGGAAACTCTTGAACGGAGTGAGCTGGATTTGCTGATTTATGGAAGCACGCAGGAGCAGAAATACCTGCTCTGGATGGCGGTTTGCCGTTGCTACCGCTTTATTGCTGAATTTGCGGAAGAGGTTATTCGGGAGAGATATATCGGTCTGAAGCAAGATCTTCAGTACGTAGAGTTCGATTTCTTTTTCAATAAAAAATCGGAGTGGCATCCTGAACTTGAAAAGATAAAGCTAACGACCAAAAACAAGTTGCGTCAGGTTCTGTTTAAAATCTTGCGGGAAGCCGATCTGCTGACAACAAAGAATGCCATCAACGCTTCAATGTTGAGTCAACGGCTTCTGGCAGCCATCCCTCGTGAAAAACGAAGAGATGTTTTTGTTTTCCCGCTCTTTGAATCCGATATCACGTGGAGTGCCCAATGAGTGCCGATAGTGGAAAAAAGCCGATGAATGAGCGATTGCAGCATTTATTCAATGTCATTTCAGGTCGTCGTTTTCTGGAAAAAAGAGCGCTGAACGGTGAAATTCCATTTTATGTCTGTGCATACTCCCCTGAAGAGTCTGTGGAAATGGAGCGTCTTCAACGCCAGCTTCTTAACCGGCTTGAGCAGGCAGGTGTCAAGGTGTTGGAGATTAACCTTTATGATCTCTCTATTGAGATACTCAAAGAGCGCGGAATCTGGGAGCAAATCCTCGATATGGAGAAATCCGTCTCCAGGGAACAGCTTAAAGAGTTGCTTCAGGGAGTGCTTGACCCGGAGGCTAATCTTGTCCCAGCCATAGCAAAAAAACTTGCAGCGAACGATTTTGACGTGCTCTTCCTTACCGGAGTGGGGGCAGTATTTCCCTATATCCGGTCGCATAACGTTCTGAACAACCTGCAAAGTTCTGCAAAAGAAAGACCTACAGTCATGTTTTTTCCGGGCACCTATGAACACTGCCAGGAATCAGGCGCTTCACTCGATCTTTTCGGAAAGTTGCATGACGACAAGTACTATCGGGCTTTTGATATCTCTCATTGCGAAGCATAAACGAAAATAACAGGATGATTCTTAAGAGCATTTTCAAAAAGCCGGTTGATCGTCCGATTGAAGGGGTCATCAAAGCGGATGATGAAGCAAGCCTTCGGCTTGAAATCGAAGAGTATGTCCTGACCAATGAGGTTGAAAAACGTCTGGAGTTATTCCTCGATGCATACAATAATTACGAAGGAGCCAACGGGGTTTGGATCTCGGGCTTCTTTGGCTCGGGTAAATCGCATTTGCTCAAGATACTTGCAATGCTCCTTGAAAATCGGGAGATCGATGGTGCTTTGGCTCTCGACCTGTTTCTGACAAAATGTGTAGATAACGAAATTCTTCGTGCCGATCTCAAGCG
>Ga0194047_10000802_pt1 | contig 19967 bp, 18 predicted proteins | sample JunL225m_MetaG_2_FD_160070 | JGI IMG/M metagenome (GOLD analysis project Ga0194047, IMG submission 160070) | Anoxic zone freshwater microbial communities from boreal shield lake in IISD Experimental Lakes Area, Ontario, Canada - Jun2016-L221-5m | ecosystem: Environmental > Aquatic > Freshwater... | reverse complement strand
TACTTCAGGCGCCTGACCCAGATTTCCAATGAGCTGCACCTTGTTTTTCATTGCATACATAGCTTCGCTTTTTGATGAATAATGATTTCTGTCTTACCAGTTATTACACAACAAATATTTACACTAGTTTAAAAAGAATCGGTTAATAAGTATTTATATCCGATTATAAACGGTTGCAAATATTTATTAATCTGTTTTAAAAAAAATGAATCAGGTTATTAGAGCAGATTTTATAGTGCTGAATCTGTATATTTATCCATAGCTTTTATACCATAAAAAAATACCATGCAAAAAATCCTTCTCTTCTGCGGAATAGTTTTATCGCTATCAGCATTTGCACAAAAAACAACCGTTTCAAACAACAAGACAATCGTATTGAGTTCAGTTGAGAAGCACCAGGAAGAATTAATAAAAATAAGTGATCAGATCTGGGGCTTTGCCGAAATAGCCATGCGCGAACATCAATCAGCCAAGCTCTTGGCCGATTATGCAGAAGCTCAGGGTTTTAAAGTAAGCAGAGGTGTTGCCGGAATACCCACCGCATTTGTTGCAGAATATGGATCAGGAAAACCCATCATTGGAATCTTAGGAGAATTTGATGCACTTCCCGGACTTTCACAAAAAGCACAACCCAATAAAGAAGCATTAAAATCCGGCGCTCCTGGTCACGGATGCGGACATAATATGTTTGGTACAGCAAGTCTTGGCGCTGCAGTTTCCATTAAAGAACTCATTGCTGCTGGTAAAATAAAAGGTACCATTCGTTTCTATGGTACACCTGCAGAAGAAGATTTAGCAGGAAAAGTATGGATGGCTAAAGAAGGATTATTCAACGATCTGGATGTTTGTCTCGATTGGCACCCCGATTATGAAAACAAAGCCAATATGCAAAGCTCACAGGCTATCACAGACTATACCATTTCATTCAAAGGGAAATCAGCACACGCTGCAGCAGATCCCTGGAACGGAAGAAGTGCATTAGATGCCGCAGAACTTTTTGCCCAAGGTGTAAACTATATGCGCGAACATGTGAAACCAAGTGTTCGTATGCATTATGTATTTACAAAAGCAGGCAAAGTACCCAATGTTATTCCCGACGAAGCAGCAGTATGGTTATGGATCAGAGATAGTAAAAGAAGTGGAGTGGTAGAAGTATCGGAAAGAATGAAAGACATCGCAAAAGGTGCCGCTTTAATGGCAGGTGTTTCTTATGAAGTTAGATTGAATAATGGTTTATACGAATTGCTGGTCAATGAAACAGGAGCCAAAACTTTACAAAACAATATGAACTTAGTGGGACCTATTACTTATACCAAAGACGAACTGGATTTTGCAGATAAAATCATGAAAGAATATGGAGTTGCTTCAAAAGGAATTAACGGTGCGATTAAACCTTTAGAGAAAACAAACGAAACAGCACCCGGCGGATCTACTGATGTAGGCGATGTGAGTTATATCGTACCTGAAATAACATTAATGGCCACTACTGCTCCCTTTGAAGCACCTTGGCATTCCTGGGTAGTGGTTGCCTGCGGCGGAATGAGTATAGGACACAAAGGAATGCTTTTTGCATCCAAATCATTAGGCACCACCATGGTAGACCTTTTTGAAAATGAACAATTAAGAAAAGATATTAAAGCAGAATTTTTACTGCGAAAAGGAAAAGAAGTTTGGAAAGAAATGTTGCCTGATGGACCACCGCCAGTGCCGAAAGATTAATTTAAAAGTAAAAATGAAAAAGTAAAAAGGTCTTGATGATTATTTATCAAGACCTTTTTTTATTTAGAATGATAGATTAATTCCGGCCATCATATTGAACCGTTTACTATTATAACCTACAATATCAAAGTATTCTTGATTCGTAATATTTCTCAAGTCAATAAATGCTCTGCACTTTTTTGAAAGTGGATATCCCAGATAAAGATCAATCGTATAATATGAAGGCATTTTGTCTGGACCAGCATCGTACATGCCCTTCAATCTATTTCCAACAAATCGAAACGAAGGTGCAAAGGTTACACCCTTAAATAATTCGGTTGAGAAAGTAGAATTGAATGTGAAATTTGGACGGCGATATAAGTTCTTAGTTTTTATACCTTGATTCTCACCTTCTCCATCAACATAGGTTAGATTACTTACCCAATTTGTTTTTTTACTAAACCCAATATTAGTCTCTAATTCAAACCCGAAATCGTGTTGTTGATCGCGATTAATATATTGACTTGCATACGTATTTGGATCTGTATAAAAAACAAACAAATCTTTGATATCTCTTTTAAAAGCCCCTACTCTGAAACTTGATTGTTTATTCTTTGCAAACACTTGCACTCCTATTTCGTAATTGCTACTTTTTTCTGGACGCAAATTTTTATTTCCGTATTCGCTATATAATTGATACAGGGAAGGCGTTTTATAAGCCGAAGAAATATTAATGAACAACTTTACCAAGTTGTTCAAACGATAAGATGGATTGAATGTATACGTTAAATTATTCCCGTAAATACTATGATGATTAATGCGAAATCCTGCTTCTACATCAAAGCCTCCTATTCCTGAAATTAATATTGAATGATACATCGCCATATTATTTGCCTTTGCACTATCCCCTAATGCAGTCTCATAAGGTCCGTACATGCTAATGCTCAAATAATGTTGGTCAGTTTGCTGAGCCATTCTTTGTAAACCAGACACTAATGTAATTTTGTTAGATAAAACAAAATTTCCAAATAGTTCAGTGATGGCGGTATTTCCATGATAATCACCTTTTGAATACATATCAAATCCACTTACACTGGCACTATCATTTAAATACGATCTTGAAGTCTGTAGAAAGCTTTGCGACAAGTGTATTTTCATTCCTTTTTTGGTATACAATAATTCCAGATTTTGCAACCCATTTTTATTGTCGAAATAATCGTCTTTATCATTCTGGAATGCGCCAGGATCAGTGCTTCCATGGTACTTCGATATGTTACTAAATGCTTTAAAAGAGAAGTGATCATTAAATTGATAGCCAAGGGTCGCCTGAAAACTATGCTGTTTAAAATCATCATTTTTAAAATTCATCTTTCCTGTACTATCGTGTGCTACAGGAAACCCACCAGTATTCATAAAATCATATACTAGTTGATAGGAGAATTTTTTAATAGTTCCATTTAATCCCACATTTCCACGAAGCGTTTGATAACTACCATAACTTATCAATGCAGTTGGATTGAAAGAATTTTTTCCAGCTTTCTTAGTGATAATATTTATCACACCTGCAACTGCATCGCTACCCCATAAAGTGCTTTGTGCACCTTTCAGAATTTCTACTCGTTCTACCTGTCCTATACTGATCATGTTCAAATCGAAAGTATTATTGATGTTTGATGGATCTCCAACTGGAATACCATCAATGAGTATTAATGTATTACCAGTTCCGGCACCACGCAAATAAACATCAGGATTGGTTCCGGCATTATTGTTTGCGCCATTAATAAAAATGCCTGCCTGATAATTGATGATCTCAGAAAGTGTTTTACCCGCATTGCGCTGTAATGTTTCCTGATTGATCACGGTAATCATTTTACCGGTACTACTTTGTTTCTGCTCCACTCTATTGGCGGTAACAATTACTTCGTCCAACTGTTTTACAGAGGTACTGTCTTGTGCATGTAGCTGACTGCTGATGATGATAGCAGTCATAACTAAAACTTTTCTTTTCATTTTAAGAAAATTTTGTTGTGACTACTTTCAGGAAATAATAAAAGATAGAAATATAAAAGCCTTACGACGCTTACACTTCATGCCTTTCACCCGAAAGCTGAAAAATTGTGAAGGTGGCGGCAGGTCTTCTGACTTACTCCATTATTCAAGGCCTTCCCATTTAAACAGTGGCACTGAGATTGAATAATACTAAGGAGCTTACAGCTACGGGGATAGTCCCGGAATTACACCGGATTCCCTATTAATCTTCTACTTTTTAAAGTATCAGAACCGAAACCGCGACAAATCTAATGTTAAACTGATTGTAAGACAAAACAAATTATGTTCAACAAAACTTATCTTTAAAATTGTGTTTAAATTCTTGATAAAATATTTCACACAATATTATTTACATGAAGCAGCTTGATTTTATTTTATCAATTGTATTTTTTTTCTAATTATCTATATAATTTTATTCATGCGCATCATCTCCTATAATGTTAATGGCATCCGTGCCGCAATTAAAAAAGGTTTTATCGATTGGCTTAAAACAGATCCTGCTGATATTATCTGTTTGCAGGAAACCAAAGCACATAAAGACAATGTGGATTATAAATCAATTGAAGATTTGGGATATCAGACCTTTTGGTTTTCTGCACAAAAAAAAGGGTACAGCGGGGTTGCCATTTTTACAAAGATCAAACCCGATCAAGTTTTCTTTGGTAATCAAATAGATCATAGTGATTTTGAGGGAAGGGTAATACGCGCAGATTTTGGTGACATTACTTTGATCAATGCTTACTTTCCCTCTGGTACCAGTGGAGATGAGAGACAGACTTACAAATACAAATGGTTAGATGAATTTTTTATTTATCTGCAAGAGTTAAGAAAAACGCGTCCGCAAATAATAATTGTGGGAGATTATAACATTGCGCATCAAGCCATAGATATCCATGACCCGAAAGGGAATAAAAATTCTTCCGGGTTCTTGCCTGAAGAAAGAGCCTGGATGGATATGTTTGTAGAAAATGGCTGGGTCGACAGTTTTAGAAGTTTGAATCCTGATAAAACAGGTAGCTATAGCTGGTGGAGCCAGCGCTTCCCAAGTGTTCGTTTAGAGAATAAGGGCTGGAGAATCGATTATATCTGCGTTACTGATAAGTTGTCTTCAAAATTAATAAAGGCCGACATTTATCCAGATGTGAAGCACAGTGACCATTGTCCTATTTTCCTTGAACTCAATTAAACACTACTAATCAAGCAGTTAATATGTTTATATATAATGTTACCACTAAGATAGAACCAACCATACATGAAGCTTGGGTGGAGTGGATGAAGGAAACCCATATTCCTGAAATCATGAATTCGGGTTGTTTTACCCAATTTCAGTTTGTAAGGCTCCTGGAACTGGATGATATCGAAGGGCCTACATATGCTGTTCAATATCGCACTGAGTCAAAAGCAGCATACAATCTATATCTAGAGAAATTCGCAAACAAACTCAGAAATGATGTATACGCTAAATGGGGAAATAAAGTCATCAGTTTTCGATCTTTAATGCAGGTTGTGCATTGAGTGTGGAAACTTTTGTTTTTTCGTTTTGCTAATCACAAAACTTTACTATATTCCCCTGAAAGCCGCTTTGGGCAAGCGTTTCAGATTAAATAAGCTGAAACCCTTTAACAGCAAGTGTTTCAGCATTAAAGAGACCCTCATTACATGTTTATACACCTTTGATTTTTTCGTCTGAAACCCTTTCCTGATATGGATTTAGAGGTAAATTGGTGCATAAAATAAATTTTGTTAGTAATGAAAAGAAAATAAATTTGTGAAGATTTAAAAATCAAATTAAAATAACATCTATGAACAAAGCTGAATTGATTGCTCAGATTGCTGAAGACGCTGGCCTTACAAAAACACAAGCTAACGCTGCTTTAGATTCTTTTGTTGACACCGTAACTAAAACTTTAAAGAAAGGTGATAAAGTTACTTTGGTTGGTTTTGGTACTTTCTCAGTTTCAAAACGTGCTGCCCGTACTGGCCGTAACCCTCAAACTGGTGCTACCATCAAAATCAAAGCTAAAAAAGTTGCTCGCTTCAAAGCTGGTAAAGAATTGGCTTCAAAAGTTTAATTACTTAGCCCTAAATAGAAAAACCTCCGCATATGCGGGGGTTTTTCTATTTTTGCAGCTCATCAATTAATTCATTCAAAAAATATTACAATGGGAAGAGGCGATAAAAAAACCGCAAAGGGCAAAAGATTTAAAGGTTCTTTTGGCAAAAGCAGACCAGCAAATGGAGTTAAATCAAAGAAGCTTTCTGTTAAACAGTCATCATAATTATTTATGTATTTCTTTTTTGAAATCAGTCCCTTCTGAAAACTCGGAAGGGACTGATTTTTTTTATTTCTGCTTATCCGCCAACTCTTTAATGGCAAATACCAATTTATCTAAATCCTGAATTCGGGTATATACATGTGGCGTAATTCGCACACAACTGATATTTTCCCAAACGATTCCTACGGTATGTATTTTATAATTATTGAGTAGTGCATTATCTAATTCTCCAGGAGTCATCCCATCAATACTTACGCCACAAATAGCACAGGAATACTCAGGTTTAAATGATGTATGAATTTTAACCTTAGGATGAGTTACAACTTTATTGGCCCAATAGTTTTTCAAATAACGGATGCGATCTTCTTTTCTTTTTGACCCAATAGCCATTTGAAAATTAACCGCCTCGCCAATGCCTTGTTCAATCGGAAAGCTACGTGTACCAATGGTTTCAAACTTTCTGATGTCAGTTCCGCGAGGATTATCATTGCAAACCAACGGCCAAACTTTAGAGATTTTTTCTTTACTGATCCATAACATACCGCTTCCAATAGGAGCACTCAAAAACTTGTGCAAACTGGTTCCGAAATAATCGCAACCCAGATCAGGGATTTTATAATCTAACAATCCAAAACTATGTGCTCCATCTACAATTACTTCGCAACCTTTCGACTTCGCCATTTTTGCAATTTTCGCAACTGGCAAAATTTGTCCGATCCAGTTGATGATATGCGTTATGTGAACCACTTTTGTTTTTGAAGTAATAGCTCTTTCATAAGCAGAAACAATCTCTTCATCGTTCTCTATTGGAAATTTGAAATTCAATTGCGTATAAATAATACCCTCACGCAATGCCCTTTGTTTCCATGCATTTATCATATTCGGATAATCCTGTTTAGTGCCGATTACTTCATCGCCTGCTTTCAGGTCTAACCCAAAAATTACAGTATTTAATGCTTCTGTGGCATTACGATTGATGGCAATTTCTTCAGAGGAACAACCCGCTAATTCTGCCAGCTTGTAACGCAATGGCTCTCTCCCTTGGTCCAAAATACGCCACATATAGTAAGAAGGCGCCTGATTTGAAAGATCATTATATCTGGCTACAGCCTCCTGTACTACCCTTGGAGCAGGGCTTACACCCCCATTATTCAGGTTAATTAAATTGCTGTTCACAGTATAGCTCTGCTGTATCACCGCCCAGTAATCTTCATCAGCAGCAGCTTGTTCTGGGGTTAATAAACGTACTTTCTGCTGCGCAGCAGCAAAGTTGGCTGCATGTAATTCGTTAAAAAGACTATTCGCCGAAAAAGCTCCTGCTAACAGCCCCATTTTTTGTAAAAAAGCCCTTCTTTCGTTCACGTTTGTTAGGTTTAACAAGAAAGTTAAGGAAAAATGAGAAGTTTTACACGCTATCTTTGAGCCGAAATTTTGGAGATGAATAAAAATATTTGGGTGTTTTTTGGATTTTTAATGTTGTTGCTGTTTCAAAACCAGACTGTTTTGGCACAATGCTCCATTTGCACCAAAACCGCATCTCAATTAGGAGAGGGGCCTGGGAAAGCCCTCAATTCAGCTATTATTTATTTGGCTTTTACACCTTTGGTCATCATGGGTTATATAGGCTGGCGTTGGTGGCAAAATGAGAAAGAACAATTATGAAAATTTCAGGCTTTACCTTCATTAAAAATGCGATAATCAATGACTATCCAATTATAGAAGCAATTACTTCTATATTGCCCGTAGTTGATGAAATGATTGTTAGTGTAGGGGATTGTGAAGATGGAACAAGAGAATTGATACAATCTATAGCTTCAGATAAGATAAAAATATACGATTCCGTTTGGGATCCAGCACTTCGGGAAGGTGGAAAAGTACTTGCTGTTGAAACCGATAAAGCATTAGCGCATATTTCATCCGAAAGCGATTGGGCTTTTTATATTCAGGCCGACGAAGTAGTGCATGAAAAATATCATTCAGCAATCATAGCCGCTGCGGAAAAATATGCAAATGATAAAAATGTAGAAGGTTTGCTTTTCAAATACAAACATTTCTATGGCGTTTATGACTATGTGGGAGATAGCAGAAAATGGTATCGTAATGAAATAAGAATTATTAGAAATGACAAAAGTATTCATGCCTATAGAGACGCACAGGGTTTTAGAAAGGAAAACAGAAAGCTTAGGGTAAAATTGATTGATGCCTATATATTCCACTATGGCTGGGTGAAGAATACTGCCAAAATGAAAGACAAGATCAAAAACTTGAATAAATTATGGCTCGATGATGCTTCCTCCGAATTAAGGGCCGAGCTGTTTGATTATAACGATTTTGATTCCATAAAGAAATTCACTGGCACACATCCTTCTGTTATGCAAAAAAGGATTCGTGAACAGAATTGGAATATGAACTTAGATGTATCACAAAAGAAAATGTCTCTTAAAAAACGAGCTTTATACTGGGTTGAAAAGAAAACAGGTATTCGGCTTTTTGAATATAAAAATTATAAACTAATGTAAGGTTCACGATCAATAGAATATGAATAAGAAATCTGTTTATATTATTTGCTATAATGAAGAACGTAAAATTGAAGCGGCAATAAAAAGTGTGCTAGGCTGGGCTGATGAAATTATTGTAGCTGACTCGTTTTCGACCGACAATACAGTAAAAATTGCCGAAAATTTTGGAGCTAAAGTGATACAAATACCTTTTGAAAATTTTGGAAAATTACGAAATGTAGCTATTGATTCTTGTTCTTACAATTGGATATTCAGTCTTGATTCAGATGAGCGTTGTACAGCATCGGTACAAAAAGAAATTGACATTATAATCAGTCAGCATACAAGCAACAACCCAACTACTTATTTCGTTCCTAGAAAAAATTATCTACTAGGCAAATGGGTTAAGTATAGCGGATGGTATCCAGATTATAGGCAACCTCAATTATTCAAAAAAGGAACTTTACGCTATAATGAGGATCTTGTTCATGAAACCTATACAACTGATACAGCACCGGGACATTTGAAAGAAGCAATATGGCAATTCCCTTTTGAAAACCTTCAGCAAATGTTTTCTAAAGCAGATAGATATTCCACTTTAGGAGCAAAAAAATTATTGGGTAAAAGGAAAGGTGGCATTGGTGTAGGATTACTACATGGATTTGCTGCTATTTTCCAATGCTACATATTAAAGAGGGGCTTTTTAGACGGCAGATCTGGCATTGCAATTGCAGTTTATAATTTTACTTATACATTTTATAAGTACGCCAAACTTGCAGAATTAGAAGCAAACTGGGGTTCTCCAGATCAACTCTGAATAAAAATGCATTTTATTATTCTACTGAAGAACTATGGTATAATTTTTTCTGAGCTATAGCTAACCCATACACTAAAGAAAAAATCACAACAGGAAATTGTCCCTCAAAACAATCATCGATAAACAAAGGCAATAAAAGTACTAGCGTTATCATAATTGCAAAAAGGTTTTTAAAAAGAAGTAACCGTATTAATAAGTAGATTCCTATTAAAAAAAATAACAACCCTACCAATCCACTTGCTGCCGAATAAACCAAAAATGCAGTTTGCGGAATAAACCTGTCGCCGGCATTTATATTTGGGAAATTGAGTCTATACCAATCGTTGGTTTCCTCTCTCAAATCGCCAAATCCAACGCCAAACAAAACGTTGGAAGCTGTTAAACTTAATCCTGATTTTAAAGACAAAACTCTTCCGCCATCAGAAGATCCTTGTAAATAAATACCATTTGAATACTGATTAAAATCCCAGGTTACATATTGAATGCGATTTCTGAATGTCGGGAAAAGTTTATAACTAAAAATAGAAATAATTAAAACAGCTATTAGAATTCCAATCCCATATTTTCTTTGTTTTGAAAAGAATAAAAAATAAATGATTGTCAGGAACAAAGCAATATATATACTCAACAATCCAGTTTTAGCAGCAAGTAGATGAATGAAAATAAAAAAGAATAGTAATAACAAAATGCCAAGGACTCTTTCTGAAAATGAAGCGTTATTAAATAATTGCCAACTTAATAAGATCATATTTAAAACAATCAACCAACTGAAACGAATGTGATCATTATCCATTAATGTAGGCATCACTTTAGCAACTAAATAGGATTGGTTAATTTCATCAAAGTGAAAAAAATAATTAACAATACTCCATATGCAGCCGCAAAAAATAAAACACGTCAATAACCAAACAATCTGCTTCAATTGAATTTTATTTAGGGCTGTATAAATAATGCTAATTATGATTGTAAAAAAAGGGATTTTTGTCAATACCGATTGCCCCCATTCGTATTTATTGTTGCTCCAAAAAAAGGAAATCACTACCGGAACAATTATTAAACAGAGTGCTATGAAGATTTTTCGGGTTTCGGGAAACTGATTCTTTGTAAAAAAGACAGGCACAATCATACAGACAGAAAGAATCGACAATGGCGCACGACCTAGTATCAAACTTGCAATAAGCAATAATATAAACGAGAACAAGATGTTTTGTATACGTATTTTATTAAAAAATAAATTCATTTTGAAACTAAATTCGAGTATACAGTTTATATTAGCATTTACTTCATCCTGCGGAAATATTTTAACTGCCTGTAAAAGTATTTAACTATTAAATTAACTGTTTTCAAAATAAATCAATGAAATACTTTTTGAAAAATATAGCAATAGGAAAATGGAAAATTCCATTCCCGGTATTATTATGGTTTAGTTTGGCTACGATAGCAGTATTACTTGAAATGAGCAGAGGAGTAGAAAGCTTTAATAATTTCATTTTGTACAAGCACGTATTTATTCATTTAAAAGAACAGCATAATTTATATGAAGGTGAACCATTTAATTTATTCGACAATCATTATGGGCCATTTTTTAGTCTCATAATCGCCCCCTTCTCATTTTTTGGCGATTATGTAGGTTGCTTTTTATGGTGTATTGTAAACGCTTGGGTTTTATTTTATGCAATTCAACAACTACCAATCAGTGAACAGCATAAAATGATGGTACTATTAATATCAGCTCTTGAAATGATGACTGCCACTCATAGTGTACAATTCAATACCATGCTTACCGGATGGATTGTTTTATCTTATGTTCTAGTTGAAAAGGAACTTGATTTTTGGGCTGTTTTATTCATTGCTGCAGGCTTTCTAGTTAAACTATATGGTATTGTAGGCCTTGCATTTTTCTTTTTTAGTAAACACAAAGTGAAATTTGTCTTGTCTTTTATTTTTTGGATGATTGTGTTAATATGTTTACCAATGGTCATCTCATCCCCATCATTTGTGTTACAATCATACGGAGATTGGTTTTACAACTTAAAGGAAAAAGATCTTCACAATACGAATGCACTTGTGAGTAATTTCATGCAAGACATTTCAGTAATGGGAATGATTAGAAGGATTTTTAAGATAGATAACCTTTCTAACTTTACAGTAATTATACCGGCGGCAATTGTATATGCTCTTCCTCTTTTGCGAATAACCCAATTCAAACATTTACAATACAGATTAAGTTATTTGGCATTGGCATTAATTGGTATTGTTATATTTAGTTCCGCATCTGAGAGTCCAACATTTGTCATTGCCATGGTAGGTGTTGCCATCTGGTTTATCATTCAAAGTCGGGAAAATAACAAATTGTCAACAGGCTTATTAGTGTTTACTTATATTCTTACTTGTTTATCCCCTACGGATCTAATTCCGCATTACATTAAGGACCATTTTATTCGACCATACTCCTTAAAGGCTTTACCTTGTTTTATTATATGGCTGGTTATTGCAAAACAATTAATCATTAATAATAAATGGCAGTACCCACAAGTAGCTTAAGGTCTATTTAGTCAACTCTTTTAAGCTTTTCGTTATTTGGATTATAGTTGTCAATTTCAGCTTGTGACCATTTATCTGATAGTTTAATGATGTTATCCTTATCTGTAAATGAGACTGGTTTTTTTATTCCGTATTTTAAAGTCATTTTCCCAAAATGATGGATGTAAACGCCTAAAGCTATATGACATGGTTTCATATCTCCAACGGTAATGCTTCGCTGCTTTGATCGCATAAAAAAATCCCAATCAGCCACTTGTATCCTTTCGTCCCATAAACCCATTTTAGCAATTGCATCTTTTGTCATCATTACATTATCTCCAACAATCCCTTCAATCACCCTGTATTTAAATTTATCAAATAATGAATCGCAAAATTTTTCCCAGTTATTATACATTAAATAAAACATAAATTTTAGGGTCCTAACGTTAAATCCAAGCAAGGAAAAAGGGTTTTTTATTCGCTTCCATTTTCTAGATAACGCATCTGTTTTTTTAAAGCTGCCCATATTTTCAATGCCAGAAGCAGACACTGCATCTAGTCCGTTTTGCAAAGCCGTTTCAATCAAGTTTTTATCCCAATTTGGAGAAACGATAATATCATTGTTTAGAAAGAAAAGGAAATCTCCTTTGGCTACATTGATTCCCTGATTTTGGCAAAAAGGATAGGAATAATTTTCTTTATTTTCAATGACTATGGCTCCTTTTGATTTAAAAAATTCTAAACTTCCGTCAGTAGAACAATTATCAATCACAATGAGTTCGTACGGATTGATAGTATACTTTTCAAGGTATTTTACAAATATTTTATTAATGGCTAACCCATTATGTACTGCCGTTATGATACTTATTTTTCCCATTTTGATTGAAGGCATTGATAAAATTTAGCATTATTTGAACTAAATTTAAGGTACTTTGCAAAGTTATATAAAGTATTTAGTTCATGAAAACATTTCTAAGATTACTACAATTTTCAAAGCCTTACTACCATTATGTCCCAGAGTACCTAATCTATATATTATTATTTATCATTTTCGGCTTATTAAACTTCACTTTTCTCATTCCCTTATTAGATGTTTTATTTAATAACAAAATAGTTCAGATAACTGTAGTGCCTAGTTTTTCAATGAGTGTGAATTTTTTTAAAGATTATTTTTATTATAATATTTATCGATATACTCAAACTCCAGGCGGCAAGTTCAATGTCTTAATCTATGTGTGCACAATTCTATTTATTTGTGTGATACTAAAAAACATATTTGGTTTTCTGAGTCAGAAAGTACTTACTAGAATGCGCGTAAATTTATTAAAAAAATTAAGGCAAGATATTTTTATACAGTTTACTTCTCAATCCATTTCTTTTTTTCATAACGAGAAAAAGGGAGATCTAATGTCTACGATAAGTAATGATATTGTAGAAATAGAAAGTTCCGTTGTAAGTGCTATTCAAACTGTATTTCGCGAGCCATTGGTTATTATTTCTACTTTTGTAATGCTTTTTTATCTTTCTCCACAACTTACTTTGTTTACAATCATTATATTCCCAGTATCTGGTTTTTTCATTTCTTCGATATCTAAAAAATTAAGAAAAAAAGCAAATCAAAGTCAAAGTCTTTCAGGTATTATTTTGAGTATGACGGAAGAAGCCATTTCAGGAATTAGAATTATAAAAGCATTTAATGCAGAGAAAATAATTAATGATAAATTCTATAATGCCAATAACAAACTTTCAAAACTACTTAAGTCAATAGTAAATCAAAGAGAGTTAGCATCTCCCATTTCAGAGATATTGGGAGTTCTCGTTATTGTGGTAATTCTTATATATGGGGGGTCATTAATCATTGAAGGGAAAGGCAATTTAACAGCTTCCAGCTTTATAGCTTATATCGCTTTTTATTTTCAAATTATCACACCCGCAAAAAACACAGCTAATGCGATCACTACGCTTCAAAAAGGCTTGTCGGCAGGCGAAAGAGTTTTAAGAATTATAGATTCCCCACAAACAATTGAGGACAAAGAAAATCCAGTGCCTAAATCTTCATTTAATACAAGTATTGAATTTAAGGATGTTTGTTTTGCTTACAAAGAGCAACCAATTCTAAATGATCTCAGTTTAGAAATTCACAAAGGTAAAACTATTGCTCTAGTTGGCGAAAGTGGTGCTGGCAAATCCACTTTTGCAGATCTGGTTCCAAGGTTTTATGATGTAACAAATGGCGGAATCTATATTGATGGATGCAATATCAAAGATTTTGCCGTGAAAGATTTAAGATCTTTAATTGCCATAGTCTCGCAAGAAGCCATCCTATTTAATGATACTGTTTTAAATAATATTTGTTTTGGAAATGAATTAATTGATAGAGAATCCGCTATTAGTGCAGCCAAAATTGCAAATGCACATGAATTTATCCAGCAGCTCGAAAATGGCTATGACACTGAAATTGGCGATCGTGGCATGCGCTTAAGTGGCGGCCAAAAACAAAGGCTAACTATTGCAAGAGCCATTTATAAGAATGCCCCAATTCTAATTCTTGATGAAGCAACATCTGCTCTAGATACCGAAAGCGAACGTTTAGTACAGGATGCAATTAACAAGATGATGAAGAACCGAACTAGCATTGTTATTGCGCATAGGTTAAGTACAGTAAGGCACGCCGATGAAATTATTGTGTTACACAACGGCGTCATTGCAGAAAGGGGTAATCACGAAGAACTTATTAACAGAAAAGGCATTTACAAGAGGCTTATCGATATGCAGGAAGTAAAATAAAAGGATATTTAGTGTACTTTTTTGGGAATAACTTTTAAAAGTCTAACAAATACTATCATCCAGATACTTTTGTACTTTCATATATTAAATAAAATTTTAAACACATGTTCAGGAACCTATATAGTTTTTACAGTAACACAATAATAAAAGGTATCATTCTTCCCTTTTATTACCAACTACTCCGAACGTCTTTTAAGATGTTTGGCGTTTTTGCAAAAGTATCCTTATCCCAAGCTTCAGAGGATCTTATTATAGATCTTATTCTGAAAAACGGAAAACGGTCAAAAGGTATTTTTATTGATGTTGGCTGTAATCATCCTATTGGATACAATAATACTTACTTACTTTATTTGCGCGGATGGAGGGGTATTAATATTGACGGAAATGCAAAACTAATAGAATTGTATAGCAAATTCAGAAATGCTGATACCAATTTGAATTATTTGATTTCAAATAAAGAAGAGGAAGTGGTCTTCAATATTTCTAGACATGATATGATATCCACCATTGAGTCCTCTCATATGGACACATTAGGAGAAGAAAATTTTCCTGAAAGTCAGCGGGTTAAAATGACTACCCGAACATTAAACGCTGTTTTAAACCAATACATCACTAAATCTGAACAACAAATAGATCTTTTGTGTATTGATGTAGAAGGCCATGACTTTGAAGTATTAACTTCTATTGATCTAGATAAATATCAACCATACCTCATTGTAATTGAAATGCTTGACTTTTCGTTCAACGAGTGCTTAACTCATAGAGTTTATAAATTGTTAACCGAAAAAGGGTATACCCTATCCCATTTTGTTTTTTGCAATGGTTATTTTGTAAAAAATTAAAACGTATTAAAAAGGTCAGTATTTGCCTTTTTAATATCAATCACTTTCAAAATAGTTGTTTAGCAAAGAGGAAAAGATTAAATCCCGGCTGATTATATTGCTCAGCTATATTTTTCTTGATCATTTCTTTATCGATTCCTTGCATCTTTTTTTGTTGTATTAATTGGTATACACGCTCTGTTATTAGCCATACTTTTTTCTCTGATTTAGACTCTTGTTGCTGATGTAATTCAATTGCATTGGCAAGTTCCACAATACCTTCTCTGGAGGAAGCAATTGTTTTTAGGACCGCAGTTTCAAACTGAACCTTTTTCCCTTGCGAAAGCATCGATCTTAAATTGCGTACAAAAATATCTGCATCTGGTCTATCACTTTTGTTCACAACAAATAGGTCGGCGATTTCCATCAAACCAGCTTTCATTGCCTGAACTTCGTCACCTGCTTCAGGCACAACCACAACAACCGTTGTATCGGCTAAGCCTGCAATTTCTATTTCACTTTGACCAACGCCAACTGTTTCCACGATAATAAAATCAAATTTAGCCGCCTGAAGCAAGGATGTGATTTCTATAATATGCGGATGCAATCCTCCCAGAGAACCTCTTGTAGCCAGCGATCTTATAAAAACATTAGGATTCGTATACCATTCGTTCATTCGAATTCGATCTCCTAATAAAGCACCCCGATTAAAAGGCGAAGAGGGATCAACACATAGCACTGCAATCTTTTTTTGCTTATCAATCCAATATGCAATCAAAGCGTCTACTAAAGTACTTTTACCTGCGCCAGGAGGGCCTGTTATTCCTATTACTGGGGTATTAGAATTGGGCAATTCAGAAAGAAACTGTTCATAGCCTGTCACCTCATTTTCAACTAATGAAATAGCTCTAGCTAATGCTTTAAAATCTCCTTGAACAATATTTCTTAATAAAGATTGCCACATAAATAGATGGCCTAAATTTAATATAATACTGTTGATTTAGGTTTTTTATCTCTGTACAATGTATTTCATTCTATCAATGATGTAATACAACCTGAAATAACCAAAATAATTAATAATAGTTTCATCAACGTTTCCAAAGAACCAAAAACTTTCGCATCTTGCCGGCATTAAAGAAAATTTTAAAACAAAAAGCGCTTTATGCAAAGGACTTGCTGCTTTGATTTTGGTAATACCCGCTTAAAATGCGCCCTGTTCATCAATAGAGAAATGCAGGAATTATTGGTTTTAGAGAATGATCTGCCAGAAACTATTGAAAAACTTATTCATGATTTTAAACCAACAAAGTCAATTCTGGCTTCTGTTATTAACCACAACCCTGAAACGGAAGAATTATTAAAAGCACATACAAAATTCCATAAACTGGGTCATACCAGTCAAATCCCATTCTCAACTCCGGTTGGGAAACCTGAGACAATTGGTGCTGATAGACTGGCGGCAGTTGCTGCTGCGGTTGATTTATTCCCTCATCAACATAATTTGGTTATTGGGTTAGGAACTTGCATCACCTATAATTTTGTGAACATTCAGCATGAGTTTTTAGGTGGAAGTATCTCACCTGGGATGCAAATGCGCTTCCGATCCATGCATGAATATACAGCTTTATTACCCTTAATTGAGGCCGAAAATCAGTTTCCATTAATCGGTTATGACACTAAAACCAACCTTTTAAGTGGGGTAATCCTAGGAATGTCAAAAGAAATTGATGGTATTATTGACGCTTATGCCTTGAAATTCAACAACTTTAACGTGCTATTAACCGGGGGAGATATGCCTTTTTTTGTACCACACTTAAAAAACAAGATATTTGCCGACCCTTACCTAATTTATAAAGGCCTGTATGCGATCAGTGAGTTTAACAATGTTTAGGTTTTTTACGGTATTAGTTTTCGGTTTTCCACTACTAACTGCCCATGCCCAAGAGAATTCTCCTTTTTCCAGATATGGAATGGGTGATTGGTATCAAGGTCAACATATTATCAGTCGCGCCATGGGTGGATTGGGAGCAGCTTATGCCGATGGTACTTCCAACAACAATGGACAAACTATCAATTTTGCCAATCCAGCAGCTTATTCAAACCTGTATATGATTTCTTATGATATCGGGTTGACCATCGATAGTAGAACATTAAGGAGTACTAATCCGGATGGAAAATTTATATCCAACAACTTTATCCCTTCTTATTTTGCCTTAGGCATTCCTATTAATAAATCAAAAAATATAGGGATGGCTTTTGGGCTGAGGCCTTTAAGTAGAGTCAACTATTCTATCACAGAAGCAGGAAGAGCTGCTGGTGATAGTATTTCAAATTTATATCAGGGAAGCGGTGGCTTGAATCAGGCATTTATTGGGTTGGGAAAAAAATGGAAAGGGTTCAGTGTTGGTTTTAATACCGGTGTAAACTTTGGAAGAAAAGAGGTTTCCACATTCGTAGGGTTCATGAACGACACGATTACCTATAATAAATCAAAATCAACTTCAGTTTCTAATTTTAGTTCTTTGTTTTTATCTGCTGGAACTCAATATGAGTTTATTTTAAAAACAAAAAATTATCCTTCTTTCAAAACTACGAATAGATATATGTTGCGTTTGGGCCTTACTGGAAACCTTGGTTCATCCATGAATGCAACACAAGATATCGATCACACTACCTATGCATATAACAGTTTAGGTGTTGTAGCTACCATTGATACAGTTTATTCGAAATCAAAAATAAAGGGCACCATTACTATGCCGGCATCTTATGCAGCAGGTATTACTATCAGAAAAACTACTCAAGCTCCAAGAGGACTTTTTGATATTTGGAGTTTAGGCGCAGAATATACTGCTACAAAATGGAGTAATTATAGATTTTTTGATCAAGTAGATCAGGTAAAAGATAATTGGATGTTTAAAGTGGGTGCTTCATTTTCTCCCGATCCTGTAAGTGGCAGAAGTTATTGGGGAAGTGTAAATTATCGGCTTGGATTTTTCATAGGCGAGGATTATGTTGATGCTGATGGAAATGGTTTAAAAATGATCGGAGGTTCTTTTGGAACTGGTATTCCAATTCGTAAATGGAATTCTTATACCAATCAGTTTGCTATTGTAAATACATCTCTGCAATTTGGTAAAAGAGGAGATTCTAAAAATAATGTGACTGAAGGATTTTTTCGTCTTTCATTTGGTTTAAGTTTAAGCGATATTTGGTTTGTTAAACGCAGATATGATTAATCACAAACACCATATTTATACAAAACTAGCAGCCATTATATTCGGCTGCTTTTTTGTGCTGATGGGATGCGAAAATGATATCAATGTGGTTAAAAATCTTGGCAAAAAAGTGATTGGTGTGGATGAAGCTAAGAATGTAGAAAGCTATATGAGTCAGAATGGGAAGACCAAGGCTAAATTAATTGCACCTCTTATGCTCTTATCCTCTGATGAATATGGTAAAAAAGTAGAATACCCTAAAACTTTGCGAGTTGATTTTTTTGATGATTCTCTGCATATTCAAAGCAAATTATTTGCACGCTATGGTAGTTATTCAGAACGGGATAGCAAAATATTTTTAAAGGATAGTGTGATTGTCTTTAATGTAAAAGGTGATACTTTAATCAGCAAGGAATTATATTGGGACCAATCAACACAGCGGTTTTCAACAGACAAAGAGGTTTATATTAGTAATACACAGCCTGTTCGCCAAACATTGATTGGTATTGGATTTAGTTCTGATCAAAATTTAACCGATGTACATATTGGACATGTTAGACCAGGAAGCTTTTTCATTGTACCTGATAGCAGTACCATCAAATAAGCAACTTCTTTTCTTGGAAATTAGGATATTGAAATTCAAAAAATAAAGATCATGGAATATAGAAAAATGGGCCGAACAGGCTTGCAATTAAGCATACTAAGTTTTGGAAGTTGGGTAACTTTTCACAAACAAATAGAAGACGGAACTGCAGACGAATTAATGGGTATTGCTTACGACAACGGCATCAATTTTTTCGACAATGCAGAAGTGTATGCGCTGGGGCAAAGCGAAAAAATGATGGGTCGTGTTTTAAAACAAAAGAACTGGGATAGAACATCCTATATTCTTTCATCAAAAGCATTTTTTGGCTGGAGAGGAAAAGAAAATAAACCCAATCAAACGGGATTAAGCAGAAAACATTTAACAGAAGCATGCCATGAAGCATTACAGAGACTGCAAACAGACTATTTAGATTTATACTTCTGTCATCGTCCGGATAAGAATACACCCATTGAAGAAGTTGTTCAAACCATGAATACGCTGATTCAACAAGGGAAAATCTTGTATTGGGGTACAAGTGAGTGGAGTGGAGTTGAAATTATGGAAGCACACAGAGTAGCTAAAGATTATCGTTTAATTGGCCCTTCTGTAGAACAACCACAATACAACCTGTTTGAAAGAAATAAAATAGAAAACGAATACCTGGAAGTGTATAAAAATGTGGGCTTAGGAACCACCA